>ENA-ORSA01000518-ORSA01000518.1-human-gut-metagenome-genome-assembly--contig:-NODE-518-length-41600-cov-4.392129_pt1 | contig 41600 bp, 35 predicted proteins | sample MGYA00242179_ERZ509142 | MGnify/ENA primary metagenome ERZ509142 (study PRJEB26280, sample SAMEA2338659) | human gut metagenome | biome: human gut; feature: human-associated habitat; material: faeces... | reverse complement strand
GCGTGCCGAGGAAGATGATGCGGTCCATCATCAGGCGCGAGAACACGTCCATCTGGGTTACGTTAAGCTGGCGCTCCTCGAGGATGTAGGGGTTGAGATACTGCATCTGCGCCTTCATTACGTCGTCGAGCACCATGCCGTTCATGCCGAGATGGCCGGTGGCGTATTTCCTAAAATCGTTCATCTATGTATTAAATTAACAATTAAAAATGAAAAATGAATAATCGCCCCACGGTATTCCGCCACACAGGCCGCACCGTGCCGCCACGGCTGAAGCCTTTACGAAAATTGCATTTTCCACCTATTTATATTATATGCGAAGAGGAGGTTGCCGACCCTTTTCGCCTGTTCGTGCGGAACAAAGTTAATAAAAAAGTCGGAAACCTCCTCTATTTCGGGGAAGTTTTTTTGCAAAAAATCACTTATTCGCCCTGCATCAGCTTGTTGAACTCGTCCAAAGTGGCGGTCTTCTCGTTGAGTTTCACCACCTTCTTCAACGCCTCAGTGAGCTTGCGGTCTATGCTGCGGTCAACGAAAGAGTCGATGTACTCGCGCTTCTTGAGCATGTCCGTGGCGTAGTTGTCTATGTACTCTTCGGGTATGTTGTTCATGCCGTACTGTGCGAACTGGGCGCGTGCGGCCTCCTTGGCTGTCTCCTTGATGTCGGCGTCCTCGATTTTTATGCCGTTGGCCTTGACGAGCTGCTCCTTGATGAGGTGCCATGTAAGCTCCTTGATGCTCTGCTCGTAGTTCTTGTCAACATACTCCTGGCCCTTGTCCTTGTTGTTGTTGAGCATGATGCGCTTCAGGAGGGCGTCGGGATAGGTAAGCTGGCCTACCTTGTTCTCCATGTACTTGCGCACGTCCTGGATGAACTTGAAGTCGGTGTCCACCTCAAACTGCTTCTTCAGGCCCTCCGCTATCTTGGCGCGGAAGTCGGCTTCGTTCTTCACGGCGTCCTTGCCGAACACCTGGTCGAACAGCTCCTGACCCACCTCGGCCTTGACGTAGCGCGATATTTCGGTAATCTGATAGCTGAAGTCAGCCGTCAGGCCGGCCACCTCTTCCTTCTTCATCTTAAGCAGCGAAGCCACTTCGATGTCGCTCTCGGGGTAAGCCTTCTTCGGGTTGAAGGTGATGATGTCGCCCAGCTTGCAGCCCTCAAAGAGCTTCTTCTGGTCGTCCGCCTTGATGTAGTCGGGCATAAGCACCGCGCCCTCGACGGTTATGCCACCCTCCTTGGTGTTGCCTTGCTCGTCAAGCTCGCGCAGGTCGCCCTTCAGCATGTCGTTTGCCTGGTATTCCTCCACCTTGTCATAGTGGCCGGCGCGCGACGCGAACATGTCAACCTGGCGGTTGATTACGTCGTCGTCAACGGTTATTGTGTAGTGGTCAATGGCATCGTCGGCGGTCAGCGTGGCGTCCATCTCGGGAGCGACAGCTATGTCAAACTGGAACGTGTAGGGAGCGTCCTTCTCCAGGCCGACCGGCTCCTGCGCCTCGTGGGGCAGCGGCTCGCCGAGCATCTGGATGTTGTTGTCCTTCACATATTTATATATTTCCTCGCCGAGGAGCTTGTTGATTTCGTCCACCTTTACGGCCGTGCCATACTGCTTCTTAATCATCCCCATAGGCACCATGCCCACGCGGAAGCCCGGCACGTTGGCCTTCTTGCGGTAGTTCTTCAGTGTCTTCTCGACATTGTCCTTATAGTCAGCCTCTTCTACGGTCAACGTCATGAGGCCGTTCACCTTGTCAGGATTTTCAAATGAAACTTTCATCTTTCGTTTTTTATGTTATTTTTAATGATTATCAAATGCGAGCTGCAAAATTACTGAATATCGCCGTAATTACCTAATATAATAAGGAAAAATGCCGAAAATTAGTTTTTTTAACGCCGCAGGCGGCCTGCTGAAATGCCGTTGACGGTCTTTCGCATTGCAAAAGGCCACGTTTTACCGTCTAAAAGGCCGTCTTTTGGAAGCCAAAAGACGGCCTTTTACAACACGTTGAGTATCAAGGCGTTACGCATACGGCAACAATGCGTTACGGAAAAGGGCGTGAAACAGCGCGCAAAAACATCGCGGCAAACTTGCAAGGCACGCGCTTAATGACTATCTTTGCACCCGTGAACGGCGGCCGCCGGGGCTGAAAAGCACTGTGGGAAACGCCGCGCCATACTTGCGAAGAGAGTTTTGTACTCATCATCGGAGGGCATAATGCCGGACAAGATGACATGGGGGAACCAGCCATCTTGTCCGGCATTGCGCGTTATTTGTGAAAGGTGAAAAGGTAATATGAATATCCTCAAAGAGCCAAGTAGTCATCGGGAGTTAACAGGAGTTAGGCTCCCGTACGGTCGCCTGAGTTAACGGACATTACCAAAAACAGCTATTGTCCGTTAACTCCCTGAACGAGCGTAGCGAGTGATAACTCCTGTTAACTACCGTTCACTACACGCATTTGGTAAAATGCGGACATTCAAAAAAGGTAAAAGGGTAAAAAGGTAAAATAAAAAAAGACAGCAAATGGAAAGAGACGCGATTGACTTCGGCACGGAAAAGGTGTCAACACTGTTCAAGAAACTGTTTTTCCCGACGCTGCTGGGTATGCTGGGCATGTCGGCCATGACCGCCATCGACGGCATATTCATAGGCCACAGCGTAGGCAGCGACGGCATCGCGGCGGTCAACATCATCTGCCCTCCGCTGATGCTGCTTACCGGCCTGGGGCTGATGACGGGCACGGGATGCTCCGTAGTGGCGTCAATCCACCTGTCGCGCGGCAAGACCAAGGCGGCTAGGCTCAACGTCACGCAGGCGTTCCTCTTCGCAACGGCGGCCGCGGCGGTGCCCGTCGCGCTGCTGTTGGGCTTCACCGACGAGGCCGCGAGGCTGCTCGGCTCGTCGGAACACCTGCTGCCGCTGGTGCGCGACTACATCGTGTGGAACGTGCCGTCGTGGGTGTTCATGGTGTGGGAGGCCGTGGGGCTGTTCGTAATCAGGCTCGACGGAGCGCCCAAGGTAGCCATGGCGAGCAGCCTCACGGCGGCGGCCCTCAACGTAGTGCTCGACTGGCTGTTCATGTTTCCGCTGGGATGGGGCATCATGGGGGCGGCCTTCGCCACGTCGATAGCCACCACCTCGGGCTGCCTGATAGCCGTAGTCTACATCCTGCGCCACGCCAAGACGCTGCGCCTGGCGCCGCTGAAGGCGAGCCGCACGAGCATGAGGCTTACGGCGAGAAACATAGGCTACCAGTGCCGCATAGGCTCGTCGGCGCTGCTGGGCGAGGCCACCTTGGCCGTGCTCATACTGATGGGCAACTTCGTGTTCATGCGTTACCTGGGCGACGACGGCGTCGGGGCGTTCGGCATAGCGTGCTACTACACGCCTTTCATCTTCATGGTGGGCAACGCCATAGCGCAGTCGGCCCAGCCCATAATCAGCTACAACTTCGGCCTCGGGGCGTCGGCGCGCGTGAGGCAGGCCGAGCGCACCGCCCTCATTACGGCCGCCGTGTGCGGCCTTGTGGTCGTGGCGGCGTTCACGGGGCTGCCCGGCTGGCTCGTAGGCCTGTTCGTAAGCCTCGACAACGGGGCGGCGCGCATAGCGGTTGACGGCTTCCCCTACTTCGCCGCAGGCTTCGTTTTCTTCATCTTCAACCTTACGGCCATAGGCTATTTCCAGAGCGTCGAGCGCATCAGGACGGCCCTTACGTTCGCCATGATGCGCGGCTTCGTGCTGCTCGTGCCCAGCTTCCTCATTGTGCCGGGGCTGCTGGGGACGCACGGCATATGGCTGGCAATGCCCGTGGCGGAGTGCCTTACGGCGTTGAGCGTAGTCGCGTTTTATGCCATTAAAAGGCGTAGCGGTACACGGTAGGCAAGCATATGCGCGGACACCGCCCGTCACCAGCCGTAACGCCTGTGGCAGGCTGTTTTGCAAAAGGCCGTCTTTCAGCTTGTGAAAGACGGCCTTTTACACGACGAAAGACGGCCTTTCGGAATGCGAAAGGCCGTCTTTTGCAAAACGTATGATTATCGCCTGTATGGCAAGCGTCAGCCTGCGGCCTCCGCCTCGGCGGCTTCCTTGGCGCGCTTTTCCTCGTCGATGCGCTGAAAGTCCTTCTGGCGCAGCACGAAGCTGTTGGTAAGATACTTCTCGCGCACCACCTTGTTCTCGGCCAGTTCCTCGGGCGAGCCCTGGAATAGGATGCGCCCCTCGAAGAGCAGATAGGCGCGGTCGGTGATGCAGAGGGTGTCCTCGACGTTGTGGTCGGTGATGAGTATGCCGATATTGCGGTACTTCAGCCGCCACACTATGTGCTGTATGTCCTCCACGGCGATGGGGTCAACGCCGGCAAAAGGCTCGTCGAGCATGATGAACTTAGGGTCGATGGCCAGGCAGCGGGCAATCTCCGTACGCCTGCGTTCGCCGCCCGACAGGCGGTCGCCGATGTTCTTGCGCACCTTCTCCAGGCGGAATTCCTTTATCAGGCTCTCCAGTTTCTCCATCTGTTGCTTGCGCGTAAGGTCGGTCATCTCGAGCACGGCGAGTATGTTGTCCTCAACGCTCAGCTTGCGGAAGACGCTCGCCTCCTGCGGCAGGTAGCCTATTCCGGCGCGTGCGCGCTTGTACACGGGGTAGTCGGTTATGTCCTTGTCATCAAGATATATGTGGCCTGCGTTAGGTATGATAAGCCCCGTAGTCATATAGAAAGAGGTGGTCTTGCCGGCTCCGTTGGGGCCGAGCAGACCCACGATTTCGCCCTGGCGCACGTTTATTGACACGTCGTTGACTACCGTGCGCTTGCCGTAGCGCTTAATAAGACCCTCCGTGCGCAGCACCATTCCGTCCCCGAGGCGCGCCTCCATGCTGTTGTTCGTTTCGTCCATAAATGTCGTATTTTTCGGCAAAAGTAGCAAAATTGTGCCTAATAATGGTTTATATAGTCAAAAACTCGCACTCGCGTTGTAGTTTTTTTAGTTATTTTGGTTACTTTTGCAACATCAATTGAAAATTGAGAAAACGGAGAATTGAGAATTATGATTTGCACTGCAACCATACCTTGGCACAACATACAACGGTAATCATAATTGTCAATTCACAATTTTCAATTCTCAATTTGTAAGATTATAAATTGTGAACTGAAAGTCAGCGTTTGGCTAATTATGAATTAAAGAATATGCTTCTGCAAAAATACCTCACGTCTTTCGGCCGCTACCTCATGCTCATGGGGCGCGCCTTCGGCCGCCCCGACAGGTTCAGGATGTTCTTGAAGCAGTATGTGAAGGAGATGTCAGCCCTCGGCGTCAACTCCATAGGCATCGTGCTTCTGATATCGTTCTTCATCGGAGCGGTAATCTGCATTCAAATAAAACTCAACATTCAGAGCCCCTGGATGCCGCGCTTCGTCACGGGATATGTCACGAGGGAAATCATGTTGCTCGAGTTCTCGTCGTCAATCATGTGCCTCATCCTGGCCGGAAAGGTAGGCTCGAATATCGCGTCCGAGATAGGAACGATGCGCGTGACGCAGCAAATAGACGCATTGGAAATAATGGGCGTCAACTCGGCCAACTTCCTCATAATGCCCAAAATACTCGGCATGATAACGCTGATGCCGTTCCTCGTCATCTTCAGCACGGCATCCGGCATCATCGGAGCTTACGCCACGTCGTACATCGGGCACGTAATCAGCGCCGAAGACCTTACCATCGGCCTGCAGCACGACTTCAACCCGTGGTTCATGTACATGAGCATCATCAAGAGCCTGTTCTTCGCCTTCATCATAACCAGCGTGCCGTCATACTACGGCTACACCGTAGAGGGCGGCTCGGTCAACGTGGGCAAGGCCAGCACCAACGCCGTTGTGACGAGCAGCGTGCTCATACTTTTCTCGGACGTGTTCCTAACACAAATCCTGTCTTAAGGTCATACGGTTATCAGGTTATGAGGTCATACGGTTTTACGGTTATGGGGGCTTACGGTTATACGGGCATGAAGATGCTCCATATATCCGTCAAACAAACCCGAAACAACATCAAAACTATCACCGCATGACCGTAAAACCCCATAACCGTAAAACCGTAAAACCATAAAACCGCACAGCCGTAAAACCACAAACAACAATGATTGAAATAAAGAACCTTTGCAAGTCGTTCGGCGAAAAGAAAGTGCTCAATGACATTAGCGCCGTATTCGACAGCGGAAAGACCAACCTCATAATAGGCCAGAGCGGCTCGGGCAAGACCGTACTCATAAAGAACCTCGTAGGGCTTCTTGACCCAACGAGCGGCGAAGTGCTGTATGACGGACGCAACTTCATGGCCATGGACAAGAAGGAGAAGGCCGCACTGCGCCGCGAGATGGGCATGATTTTCCAAAGCGCGGCGCTGTTCGACTCGATGACCGTGCTCGAAAACGTCATGTTTCCGCTTGACATGTTCTCGTCGATGACGCTCCGCGAGCGCATCAACCGCGCCCGGACGTGCCTCGACCGAGTAAACCTTACAGGCACGGACCACAAATATCCGGGCGAGCTTTCAGGCGGAATGCAGAAGCGCGTGGCAATAGCCAGGGCCATATCGCTGAACCCCAAGTACCTGTTCTGCGACGAACCGAACTCCGGACTCGACCCGAAGACATCGCTGGTAATCGACCAACTGCTGCACAGCATCACCCACGAGTTTGGCATAACGACGATAATCAACACCCACGACATGAACTCCGTGATGGGCATTGGCGAGAACATAATCTTCATACACGAAGGACGCAAGGAATGGGAAGGCGTAAGTTCGCAGGTGATGGGCAGCGACAACAAGAACCTTACCGACTTTATCTTCGCATCTGACCTGCTCAAGAAGATGCGCAAGGCGGCCCTCGAAAAGATGGGGTGAGGGCCGACTGTTTTCAGACAAAGCGCAAAATTCCTGTCAAAATGTTTTGATTGTCAATTTAATTGCATACATTTGCCACCGTCAGCCATCATTATCAAGGCTGCGTAACATCAACAATCAAAACATTGACAATCATGTGTAAAACCAGATTTCTGGCCGCATTTGCGGCCGTGGCGTTGCTCGCCGTTGCGGGCAAGGCCGACGCTTGCACGGGCATCACACTCAAAAGCCAGGACGGCAGCACCGTCGTGGCGCGCACGATAGAATGGGGCGGCAGCGACCTGAACAGCCGCTACGCCATCGTTCCGCGCGGTTACACGCAGTCGTCATACATCCCCGGAGGGACGAAGGGCGGCATGACGTTCACCGCCAAGTACGGTTTCGTGGGGCTGTCGGTGGAGCAAGAGGAGTTTGTAACCGAAGGACTGAACGAGGAAGGGCTGTCGGCCGGACTGTTCTACTTCCCCGGTTACGGGCAGTATGAGGACTACGACGAAGCCCTGAAGGCGCAAAGCATAGCCGACCTGCAGCTCGTTTCGTGGATGCTTGGCAGCTTCAAGACCGTTGACGAGGCAGTAGAAGGGCTGCAGCAGGTGCACGTAGTGGCAATAGACCCTCGCGCATCGACCGCCCACTGGCGCGTGGCCGACCAGTCAGGCCGCCAGGTTGTCATCGAGATTGTAGACAAAAAGGTGAACGTCTACGAGAACAACGTAGGCGTACTGACTAACTCGCCGGGCTTTGAATGGCAGGTGACCAACCTCAACAACTACGTAAACCTCTATCCGGGAACGGCCAAGCCGAAGCAGCGCGGCGGCGTGCAGACAGCTTCGTTCGGCGCGGGCAGCGGCTTCTTAGGGCTTCCCGGCGACGTTACACCACCCTCGCGCTTCGTCCGCGCGGCACTGTATCAGACCACGGCGCCCGTCCTCGCCACGGCTGACAAGACCGTAAGGCAGTGTTTCCAAATACTAAACAACTTCGACATACCAATCGGCATAGAGACGGCCGAGGGCGAAACGGCGGTCAACATACCCAGCGCGACGCAGTGGACGTCGGTCACCGACATCTGCGGACGCAAGCTATACTACCGCACGATGTACAACAGCGCAATCCGGATGTTCGACCTCAACAAGATTAACTTCGGCAAAACGAAGTACAAGACGGCGCCGCTCGACGAGGTGAAGGAGCAACCAATCACAATTATAAATTAAGAATTAAGAGTTAAGAATTAAGAAAACATGCTTTGTTGGCAGTTTGCAACAGCATTTTTTCTTAATTCTTAACTCTTAATTCTTAATTCACTTAGGCATTTCCGGTGTCCCGAAGGGAATCTTGCCCACGCTCGGCATTCCTTCGGGCATTATTATGGGGCCGCTGCGCTCCTTGCGGTTGAACACCGCGTTGTCAATCAATTCCTTGACGAGCGGGCCTACCGGCAATTCCAAAGTAAACTTCTCGCTGAACTTGATTTTAGGAGTTATGATGGGCGACGTTACCCAACGCCGCGCGAACGTGTCGTAATAACGCTCCACGCCGAGGTCCATGCCCACGCGTTCGCCCATGAACGTTACGAAGCCGCCGTACCCGGAGGTGCCCATGTAGGGGAAGGCGGCCATCGTGTAGAACGCATGGTTGTCAGTGTAACGGCCGAAGACGGTGGCCGACCACTGGTCGCTGAAGCGGTAAGTGGCCGCTCCGCTGACGCCGAAATGCGTCCTCGTGCCGCGCCACAGCAGATAGCGGTCGGCCGAGAGCGAGCCTGTCAGCGTAAGGTTGCCGACGTTCTGCACCACGCCTACCGACGCGTTCTGCCGCGACATGAGCGCAGGCATGGTCTGGCGGAACGACGAACCGATTACGGCTCCGCCACGCCACTGCGTCACTATGCCGCCGCGGTTGAAGTCGAAGGCATACGGATTGTGGCCGAACTGCGGCATGGCCGACGCCGGAGTGATGCTGCCGAGACTGCGGTAGTCTACTGTAGGCACGGCCAGGCTGTCCGCCCTGCGCCACCGTGGCAGCCTGGCCGCGCGCGGCACAAAGCTCTTCACGTTGGCCGCGAACGCCAGCGAGTCGCGCAACGCCTCCGGGCTTAGCGCATTAATTGAAGCCGGAGCGAGGCCGTAGCGCGGTCTGTCCGTGCCGAGCAGTCCGCCCGTCTCCTGCGCGCTTGCCGCCCCGTGCAAAAGAGCAAGGCACGCCGCAACGCTCAATAGCCTGTACTTCATCCTCATAACGCAAGCATTTTACCGCCGTACATACGGCATAATGCAAAATTACCCATTTCTGCCGACACTCGGCAAAAGCGCAATATAAATATAGTTAAACGGCATGGCGCACACCCGCCATCGACCTTATCTGCCGTAAACAACCGCCCATCCCTATATCGCTTGTAACACCCTGAAATACAAGAACTTGCAAACGCAACTGTAAAAGACGGGCCTTTGGCATTCCAAAAGGCCGTCTTTAAGCGTGCAAAAGGCCGTCTTTCGCATTGTAAAACATGGCCTTTTGCACGACGAAAGGCCGCCTTTTGCAACGCCGCCACGCGCGTGCGTATATAATAAAGGTGGCCTGCGGCGTTGTAACAATTCATAAATGCCGTCGTAAACGCTTGTTAAACCGATTGCAAACGCATGTTCACCCGGCTGAAAAGCGGCTGTAAAACGTTTGTCCGAACTTTGCACCCGGAAACAACAATGATGAAAACAGGATGAACAAAACGAAAAGACTTATCAGCTCGGTAGCATTCATGTCGCTCTTGGCCGTGCAGGCTTTCGGGGCAGACATTGCCGACGTTGATTTGAAAGGACGTGTGAAGGACCGCCAGTCTAACGAGCCGCTAATAGGCGCCACGGTGCAGGTGGTGGGCAGCTCGGTGGCCGCCGTGACCGACGTTGACGGCAACTTCCAGCTCACGGGGCTGCGCGACGGCATCTATGACATCGAAATAAAATACGTAGGTTACAAGACGGCGGTGAAGCGCCAGGTGAAAATAGAGGACGGCAAGGCCGCCACGCTCGACTTCGAACTTGAGGCCGACAACCGCCTTTTGGCAGGCGTCGAGGTTGTGGCGAAGGCCAACCGCGAGTCGGAGAACGTCACGATGATGGAGCAAAAACGCTCCATCGTAGCCATACAGTCCATCGGCGCGCAGGAGCTTTCGCGCAAGGGAGTAAGCGACGCGCAGGCCGCCGTAACCAAGCTCTCGGGCATATCGCGGCAAGAAGGCGTGAAAAACGTCTTCGTGCGCGGACTGGGCGACCGCTACAACATCACCACCCTGAACCGCTATCCGTTGCCTTCGGAGGACCCGGAGTACAAGAACATCGCCCTCGACATGTTCTCTACGGACATCATCCAGTCGGTTGACGTCAACAAGGCGTTCTACGCCGGCACACCGGCCGACGCCGCCGGAGCAGACATCAACATAACGTCGAAGGAGCTTACGGGCGACGGCAAGCTGGGCGTAAGCCTCTCGGGCGGCTTCAACACGCAGACGCTCTCGTCCGACTTCATGCGCATGGACGGCGTAAACTCATTCGGTTTCGCCGACAGGACGCAGCCCGGCACAAGCCTTGAAACGTACAACTTCCGCAATTCGCTCGACCCTTCGAAGCAGAACTTGCAGATAAACCAGAGCTACACCGTCTACGGAGGCAAGCGCTTCAAGTTCGGAAACGACGCCCTCTCGTTCTTCCTCGTTGCCTCGCACAACAAGGACTACACGCACTATGACGAACTGGTGCGCAACACCACGACGGCCGGCACGCTGACACAGGACATGGACGGCGACATATCAAAGGTGAAGACGAGCCAGCTGGCCATGGCGAACGTCGAGTATTCGCTTGGCCGCCGTCACCGGCTGGCATACAACTTCATGCTCGTGCACTCGACCGACGAGAGCGTGGGCGACTATCTCGGCATGGACTCCAAGTACGAGTCGTCAGACACATACGAAGGCTTCATGCGCCGGCAGCAGGTCAACGACAACATGCTCATCGTCAACCAGCTCGACACGCGGTGGCGGCTCGGCAAGCTGTTCGACCTCGACGCAGGCGTGGCTTACAACATAGTGAACGGCTACGAGCCCGACCGCCGCATCAACAACCTCGTCCTCACCGACGACGGCTACGTGCCGATGAAAGGCTCGGGCATACAGCAGCGCTTCTTCTCGAAGCTCAACGACAACGACCTCAACGTGCGCGCATCGCTGAAATACAAGCTGAAAGACCGCTTCGACCAGCGCTCCAACATACTGTTAGGCTACATGGGACGCTTCATCGACGACGGTTTCGAGGCCGTGGATTACGACATGTCGGTAGCAAGACAGTCCGGATTCGACATCGACAACGTGCGTTTCGACAACTATTACAACCAGGAAAACTATGCCGACGGTTACTTCACGCTCGAACGCCACATTGACACTTACGACGTAAACAAGGACATCCACTCAGCATACGCCGAAGGCACATACCAGTTTACAAGGCAGTTTACCGCAAACCTCGGCCTCAAGTACGACAACGTGAACATGAAAGTAGACTACAACGTGAACAAGGGCGGCACGAAAGGAAGCCAGGAAATCGGCAAAAACTACTTCCTGCCGAGCCTCAACCTGCGCTACGACATAACCGAAGACCATGCCCTGCGGCTGGCCGCAAGCAAGACTTACACCCTGCCACAGTCGAAGGAAATATCGCCGTACCGATACGTCAGCGTCAGCTTCAAGAGCCAGGGTAATCCCGACCTGAAGCCGTCAGACAACTATAACGTCGACCTGAAGTGGGACTGGTACCTGTCTCCCTCCGAACTGCTCTCCGTCACCGGTTTCTACAAATACATCAAGAACCCCATATCAAGGATAGAGGTCGCCAGCGCGGGAGGCTACCTTTCATACCAGAACATATCCGACCACGCCACCGCGGCGGGCGTTGAAGTGGAGCTGAAAAAGCACATCTTCTCGCACAATCTGAAGTCGGGCGGACTAAGCCGTCTTAGCTTCGGCTTCAACGGAGCATACACATACACCTGCGCCAAAGTGCCGTTGGCAACCGACAAAAGCGGCTCGCAGCTTGAAGGAGCAGCCCCGTGGCTCGTCAACGCAGACATTAACTACCTGCTGCGCAAGGGCGACAACTCCGTAACGGCCGCCCTCGTGTTCAACTACTTCAGCGACCGCATCTACACAATCGGCACTCAAGGCTACCAGGACATCATGGAAAACGGCATCCCGACGCTCGACTTCGTGGCGCAGGCGAAGCTCGGCCGCCACTTCGGCATAAGCCTCAAGGCGCGCAACCTGCTCAACTCGGCACACCAGCTGACGCGCAAAGGCGACGGCGACAACAATGAAGTAATACTAAGCAAATACAAGAAAGGACTTGACTTCAGCCTCGGCCTGACGTACAACCTGTAACGGTAGAGTGAAAAAAGAAAAGTGAAAAGCAAAAAATCAAATACATCTTACAACGGCGTATAAAGCCAACCAGGCCCATCCGGCCTGTCAAACAAGGTAAAAAGAAAACATAACAACCAATTGTACAACTAATTATTTAGCAACATGAGAAAGTTTTTTCTGAGCGCAATGGCAATGATTGCCATGATTGGCGCAATGAGTTTGACATCTTGTAGCGATGAAGACAACGGCGACGGAGGCGGCGGTAGCGGCCTCGGAGGCGACGGCGTGACCCTCGGAGGCACGGTAGACGGCACACTGACGCTTGACGCAAGCAAGGAATACCACCTTACAAGCGCACTCATCGTACCCGAAGGTGCCACCCTCGAAATACCCGCAGGAACGACAATCAAGGCCGCAAAGGGCTTCGGCAACTACATTCTCGTAGAGCGTGGAGGCACAATCAAGGCTGAAGGTACTGCAACACAGCCCATCGTAATGACCGCCGACGACCCCAACGCGACATCTGGCTACTGGGGCGGACTTATCATAAACGGCTACGCCCCGATATCAGGCGAGACCACGGGGACGGAAGGCATGACCGAAATCAGCAACACCATACCCTACGGCGGAACTGAAGCCGACGACAACAGCGGCATTATAAAATACGTAGAACTTTGGTACACTGGAGCCAACAACAGCGACGAAATAGAGCACAACGGCCTTACGCTGAACGCCGTCGGCAACGGAACGACCATCGACAACATATATATCGCCGAGGGAGCTGACGACGCCATCGAGTTCTTCGGAGGCACGGTGAATGTAAGCAACATACTTGCAGTGAACTGCGACGACGACTGCTTCGACTTCACACAGGGTTATTCAGGCACGCTGAGCAACTGCTACGGCATCTGGGAGGACGGCTTCACAAGCACCGAGGAAGACCCGCGCGGCGTAGAAGCAGACGGCAACCTCGACGGCAACGGCACAAACCACTCGCCGCAGGCCAACTTCACCATCGAGAACATGACCATCGTAAACAACTCTTCACAGCCGATGCAGGACGCTATCAAGGTCCGCCGACTCGCAACTGCCAACATAACCGACGCCGTTGTGTATGGAACAGGCTGCATCGAGAACCTTGTCGACGTAACCGACAAAAAAGGCGCAGCCAATAATGCGACAGGTATAAACGTTACGAACAACGCCTACTTCATATCTGACGACGTTGTAAACGACGGCGGAACAAGCTATCCCGGCATACAGCTAACAACGGGCAACAACGGCGCGGACACCAGCGTGTTCGGCTGGACGGGCTATGAGTTCCCCGAACTGAAAACTCCCACGGAGTGGACTGACAGCAACCTGCCGCTGGTAATCAGCGAACCAATCGCGCTGAAAGCCGGAAACGAATACTTTATCGACGGCTCTGTACACGTGAAAGACGGCGGAATACTCGTAATCCCGGCAGGAATGACAATCAAGGCAAGGGAAGGTTTTGAGAACTTCATCCTCGTGGAGCGCGGCGGAAAGCTCTATGCCAACGGTACGGAGGACGCTCCCGTCACATTCACCGCTGACGCAAGCGACGCTACGGCAGGCTATTGGGGCGGCATAATAATCAACGGCAAAGCCGTAATCTCGGGCGAGAATGCAAGCGGCAACGAAGGAACTACCGAGATAGACAACAACATTCCTTACGGCGGCGACGACAATTCCGACAACTCCGGCGGACTGAAATACGTGAAAATACTCTACTCCGGCTCCAACAACAGCGATGAAATAGAGCACAACGGACTGACGCTGAACGCCGTAGGCTACGGAACAACCATCAAGAACATCTACATCGCCGAGGGCGCTGACGACGCCATCGAGTTCTTCGGAGGCTCTGTAAACGTAAGCAACCTGCTCGCCGTGAACTGCGACGACGACTGCTTCGACTTCACACAGGGATATTCAGGCACGCTTAGCAACTGTTACGGCCGCTGGGAGGCAGGCTTCACAAGCACCGAGAGCGACCCGCGCGGCGTAGAAGCAGACGGCAACCTCGACGGAAACTTCCCCGGACACACTCCGCAGTCAGACTTCACAATCAGCAACATGACCATCGAGAACCTTGCAACCGGCGCTACAATGCAGGACGCAATCAAGGTGCGCCGCGGCGCAAAGGCCACCATTGAGAACGCGCTTGTCATCGGTTCGGGCGAGATTGAAGAGCTTGTAGACCTTTCAGACAGCAAGGGCACGGGCGACGCTGCAAGCGTAATCAACGTGACTAAGGGTGCGACCAACGTTGGCAAGGACACCAACGACGACAACCCTGCTGGCGCGACAATCAACATCGCAAGCGAAAACACCGGCTGCCCGACCGACATCTTCGGCTGGACGGGATACTCGCTGTAAAGCTGACAAGCGACAAGCTGACAAGCAAACAAGAAGATTTGCTTTATTCACATAAAACGGGCGGACAATTTTACTTGTCCGCCCGTTTTATGTTTTTTATAAACTTGTGTTTTGTCACTTGTCTGCCCGTCACTCGTTTACTTGTCTGCTACTCTTCCAAATACCACTTCGAATACTCCACATAGTGCCGTGCAAAGCTCTCGGCCTGGTCGGGCCGCGTCTTCTTAAGCAGCTTGGCGGGCACTCCGCCCCAGATTTCGTGCGCCCCTATTTTAGTGCCTTGCAGCACGAGAGCGCCCGCGGCGACAATCGCCCCCTCGCCAACCTCGGCGTTGTCGAGCACCACGGCGCCCATGCCTATGAGCGCGCCGCGGCGTATCGTGCAGGCGTGCACCGTGGCGTTGTGGCCTACCGTCACGTCGTCTTCCATCACAACGGGGCCCGTGGTGTTGGTAACGTGCACGCACGCGCCGTCCTGTATGTTGACGCGGTTGCCCATAGTAATTGGCGCAACGTCGCCGCGCACCACAGCGTTGAACCATACCGAGCACTCATCGCCCATCGTTACTTCGCCCACGATGGCCGCCGTCTCGCTGAAATAGCAGTCCTTGCCCCACTTCGGAGCAAGCCCCTTAACCGTCTTTATCAATGCCATAATATTTGCTTTTACTGTTGTTTCGATATGCAAAAGTACATATTAAATGAATAATTAAAAATTAATAATGAATAATTTTATTACCTATCAGCAAACAAACCGTATTTAACACCTAAATGACAGGCCGTCTTTCGCCTTGCAAAAGGCCGTGAATTGCAACACAAAAGGCCGTCTTTCAGCGTGTAAAAGACGGTCTTTTATATTGTAAGTAAAGGCATATTGAAACGTTATACATTATCATGCGACGGACACACGGCAAGATACAATGCAAGCAAAACAGCTTGTTTGCTTACAGTTTTCGGCCGACAGCCATTAAAGCATTACTCTCCTACCGTCGCAACGATATACTCCGAGCACGTGCCGATGCGGAACTTCGCGCCCCAGATGCCAATGCCCGAACTGACGTAATAGCGTGTGCCGCCGCGCCGCCAAGGGCCGTAGGCGTCCTCGTAGACGCTCTCCGTAATCCATGATATTGGCCACATCTGCCCGTGGTGGGTGTGTCCGCTAAGCTGGAAGTCAACCCCTGCCCTCTCGGCCTGCTCCAAGTGATAAGGCTGATGGTCGAGCAGTATGACGTAACGCGACGTGTCAACGCCCCTCATCAGCGCGCCGAGGCTCTTGCGGCGGCGGTTAGAACGGTCGTCGCGGCCAACTATGGTGATGCCGCCCACGGTCGCCGCGCTGTCGCGCAGCAGCGTTATGCCGGCCTCGCGGTAGAAATCGAGCGAGCCGTCAATGCCCGCGTAATACTCATGGTTGCCCAAGCAGGCGTACACGGGAGCCTTGATGCGGCGCAGTTCGGCGGCCATGTCCTCCTCCCGGAGCGGACGCAGGCTGCCGTCAACCACGTCTCCGGCCAGCAGCACGATGTCCGGCCGCTCGGCGTTGACCATATCCACCCAGCGCGCCAGTTCCTTCCTGTTGTTATGGTAGCCCAAGTGCAGGTCGCTCATCATGACGAGCTTCACGCCCTTAGCCTTCACTTTGGCCGTAGGCAACGCCACACTGTGCCGCGCCTTGTGCATGTAGTTGGCGTAACCGGCGGCGAACACCGCCACCATGAGCACCGTGACGGCCGCCGCGGTGTACCAGTTGGCGTAAAGAACAGCCTTCGGCACGATGTGCAGCAGCCGTCCCAAGTCCATCAGCAGGAACAATATCACAAGGTAAAGCAGCACAAACACCGACGTATTGCCCACCTCGTAGCACACCCGTGCAAGCCACATGGGGAAGCGGTCGATGGCGTGCGAGAAGTTGAGAAACAGCGTAGAGAATGCCAATACGCACACCGCCACTACGGCGCTCTTGCCTCCCGTGCCCAACGGCAGCAGGCACCAGACATGCCACAGCACGTAAGCCAGCCCGACGAAGGGCAGAACAAAGAACAGGACGAACCACATGTTTTATCGCTTGAGGATGTTTTTATAGGGAGTTATCGGGAGTTAACGGAAGTTAGGCTCATTGGCATTCGCCCGGAGTTAACAGACATTACCGTTTCATTATTATGTACAATAAGTAGTTATCGGGAATTAACGGGAGTTATCACTCGCTTCGCCCGTTAAGAAGTTAACGGACATTAGCCACCAAAAGTAATGTCCGTTAACTCCGGGCGAATGCCAATGAGCCTAACTCCCGTCAACTCCCGATAACTCCTTACATCATTTTCCAATCGTCTCCACGGCCCTTCTAAGCCTGCGGAGGGTCTCCTCCTTGCCGAGGAAAGACGATATGTCGAACATGCCGGGGCCTTTGCCTATGCCGACAAGGGCCAGTCGAAAGGCGTTCATCACGTCGCCGAGCTTGTAGCCCTTGGCCTCGACCCAGGCCATGACCTCGCGCTCCTGGTTCTCCAAGAAGAAGTCGTCAAGGCTCTCGAGGAGGTCGGCCAGCTCGGTCATCACCTGCGGAGAGTCCTCCTTCCAACGCTTGCGCACGGTCTTCTCGTCGTACTCCACGGGCGGAATGAAGAAGAAGGAGCACAGCGGCCACAGCTCTTTCACGAAGTCAACGCGGTCTTTCATCATGTGTACCACCTGCCTTACGCGCTCCATAGGCTCGTCAACGCCGTTGCCGGCCACGATTGGGGCAAAGAGGCTTGCTATCTCGTCGTCGCTCTTGCGGAGCATGTATTCATGGTTGAACCATACGGCTTTCTTGTAGTCGAACTTCGCTCCGGCCTTGCTGCACTTCTCGATGTCAAACTGCTCTACCAGCTCGTCGAGCGTAAACAGCTCCTGCTCCGTGCCCGGATTCCAGCCAAGCAGCGCGAGGAAGTTGATTACCGCCTCGGGGAAATAGCCCTGCTCGCGGAAACCGTTGCTTACTTCGCCGGTCTTGGGGTCGTGCCATTCCAGGGGGAACACGGGGAAACCGAGGCGGTCGCCGTCGCGTTTGCTCAGCTTGCCCTTGCCGTCGGGCTTCAGGAGCAGCGGCAGGTGGGCGAAGCGCGGCATGGTGTCTTCCCATCCGAAGGCGCGGTACAGCAGCACGTGCAGCGGCGCGCTGGGCAGCCACTCCTCGCCGCGTATTACGTGGGTGATTTCCATCAGGTGGTCGTCCACTATATTGGCGAGGTGGTATGTGGGCAGTTCGTCCGCGCTCTTGTAGAGCACCTTGTCGTCGAGTATGTCGCTCTTGATTACCACGTCGCCGCGTATCATGTCGTTTACGTGCACCTCTTCGCCCGGCTCCACCTTGAAGCGGACCACGTACTGCACGCCGTCGGCTATGAGCGCATCGACGTCGGCCTTCGGCATAGTCAGCGAGTTGCGCATCTGTAGGCGCGTGTGGGCGTCATACTGGAAGTTCTTGATTTCCCCGCGCTTGGCCTCAAGCTCCTCGGGAGTGTCGAAGGCAATGTAGGCCTTGCCCGCGTCGAGCAGCTGCTCCACGTACTTCTTGTATATGGCGCGCCGCTCGCTCTGGCGGTAAGGGCCGTGAGAGCCGCCGAAGCTGACGCCCTCGTCGAACTTTATGCCCAACCAGCGGAACGACTCGATGATGTATTCCTCCGCCCCGGGAACGAAGCGCGAGGAGTCGGTGTCTTCTATACGGAACACCATTTCGCCGCCACGCTGGCGCGCGAAGAGGTAATTGTAAAGCGCGGTGCGCACTCCGCCTATGTGGAGCGCACCCGTAGGACTGGGCGCAAAGCGCACCCTTGTTTTTCTTTCTTCCATCGTTTTTTAAGTTTGCAAGTGACAAGTGACGAGCAGACAAGCGGCCAGTGACAAGTTGACGAGCAGACGAGTGACGGGCGGACGAGCCCGTTTCTCACCGTCTCACCTTCTTACTTTCTCACCCTTCCATAACCATCTGACAATCAGCACGTTACAAAACGCCTTCCAAAAGGCCGTCTTTCGGCCTGCAAAAGGTGGCCTTTTGGCGTGCGATTGACGGCCTTTTGCATTGCGAAAGACCGTCTTTTGCAAAACGCCCGGTCGCCCGCGGCCGTGCGGCCTGCCGCCGGTCAGCCTCCTGACACTTGAAATTTTGTGCAAAATTACTACTTTTTTGCCAAAGTGGAGTAAATTTTTCGTATTTTCGCAGGGCATATAATCCAACGCTAACGAAAATGATAAAATTCGGCAAAACAGGCAAAGGCAACTGGAGCAACACGTTCATGTGCATAGCCATAAACATAGTCGCGGTGGCGCTAATAGTGTTTTTCCTGCCCAGGAACAGCGGCCCGCAGTTCCGCTACGACGTAGGCAAGCCGTGGATGTACGGCTCGCTAATAGCCAAGTTCGACTTCCCCATATACAAGACGGAGGCCACCATCAAGGCCGAACAGGACAGCATATCCGACGCCTTCGAGCCTTACTACAACTATGACGCCGCCGTAGAGAGCGAGCAGACGGCCAAGTTTCTCGCCAAATACAAGGACGGCATACCCGGACTGACGCCCGACTACGTGCGCCTCATAGCCGACCGGCTGCACCGCCTGTACCAGGCCGGCATAATGAACGCGCCCGAATACTCCGCCATCAGCCGCGACACGCTGCACATGGTGAGGGTTGTCAACGGCAAGAGCGCCGCCAGCATAGAGATAATGTGCCTCTACTCCACCATGACCGCGTATGAACAGCTGTTCACAGACCCCAAAATCGCCGCGCAGAAACAAATCCTGCAACGCTGCAACCTCAACGAGTACATACAGCCGAACCTGAAATATGACGAGGAGAGAAGCGAGACCGAGCTGGGCGACATGCTGAGCGGAATACCCCTGGCAAGCGGCATGGTGCTTAGCGGACAGAAGATAATCGACCGCGGGGAAATCGTAGACGACTATACCTACAGGGTGCTTAACTCGTTTGAAAAGGAGACCCAACGCCGCAGCGCCAGCGTCAGCGCGGTACCCTCGACCATAGCCGGACAGGTGCTCTTCGTAGGCACGCTAATCATCCTCTTCACCACTTACCTGCGCCTGTTCCGCAAGGACTACTTCGAGAAGACGCGCAGCCTGGCCATGCTCTACGCCATGATTACGGTGTTTCCGCTGCTCGTCTCGCTCATGATTTCACACAACGTGCTAAGCGTCTACATACTGCCTTTCGCCATAGCGCCCATCTTCATACGCGTGTTCCTCGACTCGCGCACCGCCTTCAACGCGCATGTAACCATGGTGCTAATCTGCGCCGCCGCCGTGAAATACCAGTACGAGTTCATCATAGTGCAGCTCGTGGCCGGCCTCATTGCCATCTACTCGCTGCGCGAACTGTCGCAGCGCGCCGAGATATTCAAGACCGCCCTGCTCGTCACCGCCGGCAGCTGCGGCATATACTTCGCGCTGCAGCTGATGCAGGACAACAGCATTCTCACCATGGATCACGGCATGTACAAGTATTTCATAGCCAACGGCGTGCTGCTGCTCTTCGCCTATCCGCTGATGCTTGTCATCGAAAAGATGTTCGGCTTCATATCCAACGTAACGCTCATCGAGCTGTCCAACACCAACAAGAAGCTGCTGCGCGACCTTAGCCAGGTGGCCCCCGGCACGTTCCAACACTCCATAATGGTGGGCAACCTGGCCGCCGAAATAGCCAACAAAATAGGCGCGAAGGCGCAGCTCGTGCGCACGGGGGCGTTCTACCACGACATCGGCAAGATGAAGAACCCGGCCTACTTCACCGAAAACCAGATGGAAGGAGCCAACCCATTGGACACAATGCCGCGCATAGACGCCGCCCAGGTGGTAATAAGCCACGTAACCGACGGCCTCAAAATAGCCGAGAAGTACGGCCTGCCGGGCGTAATCAAGGACTTCATAAAGACGCACCACGGCACGGGCAAGACCAAGTATTTCTACATATCTTACAAGAACGAGCACCCCGACGAGCCGGTAGATGACACGCTGTTCACCTATCCCGGCCCCGACCCCTTCACCCGCGAGCAGGCCATACTGATGATGGCGGACACCGTGGAAGCCGCCGCGCGCTCGCTGAAAGAATACACGGAGGAGAGCATATCCAACCTCGTAAACAAGCTGATTGACCAACAGGTAGCCGACGGTTTCTTCAAATACAGCCCCATAACGTTCCACGACATAGCCGTAGCCAAACAGGTATTGACCGAACGACTGAAGGCCATTTACCACACGAGGACAAGCTATCCGGAACTGAAAAAGGAGGAAAAGAATTAAGGGTCAAGAGCGTGGGGAGTTAAGAATTAAGAGTTAAGAAAAATACCCTGTTCCAATTTCAAATGGTAATTTTCTTAATTCTTAACTCCCCACGCTCTTAACTCTTGATTTACAAAAGGCCACCTTTCACATTGCGAAAGGTGGCCTTTTAGCTTCCCGTTTGCCGTCTTTTACAAGCCGAAAGACGGCCTTTTGCAAGGCCGCCGATAACACACTGATATACAATAACTTACAAAACACACAGAGACAGACACAAGAAAAGTGAAAAATCCATCGGCTTTTACTGTTTTGCTGATGGATTTTTCACTTTTCATTTTTAATTTTTCATTTCACTATAATGGGTCAACGTCGAAGTAAACCGTAACCGACTTGTACCTGTTATCCTGCAAAACGGCGTCCTTGCCACGATTTAGGTAAAGGCGTACTTTGCCCCGGTCGAGTCCGTTTTCAAGCTTCACGACCATCTTGCGTATGTTCATCGACTTGACCTTTGCCACCGACGGCTTGTCAGGACCAAGCACCCTATCGCCAAACCACCGGCGGAGCAGCGTGCCCATGGCCTCGGCCGCCGCCGTAACCGTAGGCTCGTCCTTGTGTCGCAGGTAAACGTTTATTATGTGGTAGAACGGCGGATAGCGGAACAGCTGCCGCTCTTCCATAAGCTCGGAATAAAAGCCGTCGGTGTCGCCACGCACCACCTGCCCAATGACGGGCAGTTCAGGGCTCTTCGTCTGCAACAACACAAGCCCCCGTTTGCCCTTCCTCCCGGCGCGCCCGGCCACCTGCGCCATCATGGTGAAGGCGTGCTCGTATGCCCGGAAGTCAGGATAATTGAGCATGGAGTCGGCGTTCAGTATGCCCACTACCGACACCTTGTCGAAGTCCAGGCCCTTGCTTACCATCTGCGTGCCGATGAGTATGTCGGTGCGATGCGCCGAAAAGTCGCTTATAAGACGCTCGTATGCGTTGCGTGTACGCGTCGTGTCAAGGTCCATACGCGCCACACGGGCGTCGGGGAACAGCTCCATCACCTTGTCCTCAACCTTCTCCGTACCGTAGCCACGGCCACGAAGGTCGCGGCTTCCGCAGCAAGGGCACACATCGGGCACGGCATACGTGCGGCCGCAATAGTGGCAGGTAAGCTGTCCCAGAGCCTTATGGTAAGTAAGGGAGACGTCACACGCCTCGCACCTCGGCGTCCATCCGCACTCGCGGCATTCAATCATCGGAGCGAAGCCGCGGCGGTTCTGGAACAGTATTACCTGCTCCTTGTTGTCCAGCGCATGGCGTATTGACGAGAGGAGGAGCGGCGAAAACGGGCCGTTCATCATCTTGCGGTGCTGCAAATCCTTAGTGTCAACCACGGTGATTTCGGGCATCTGCATGTCGCCATACCGCTTGTCAAGGCGCACATAGCCGTATTTACCCGTCCGTGCGTTGTGCCATGTCTCGGCGCACGGCGTGGCCGAGCCGAGCAACACCTTTGCTCCGGCCTTGGCGGCGAGCATGATTGCCGCCGAGCGGGCATGGTAACGGGGTGCCGGGTCTTGCTGCTTGAACGACGTTTCGTGCTCCTCGTCGATGATGACAAGCCCCAGACGGGTGAACGGAAGGAGGACTGCGGAGCGCGCTCCGAGTATTACGTCGTAAGGGTTTGGAGACATTTGCTTCTTCCATATCTCGACTCTCTCGGCATCGGAATACTTTGAGTGGTATATGCCCAGGCGGTCGCCGAATACGCGCTGGAGCCTCTGGCGGATTTGAACGGTCAATGCGATTTCGGGCAAAAGGTAAAGAACCTGCTGCTTGCGCTCCAACGCCTGACGGATAAGGTGTATGTATATTTCGGTCTTTCCGCTTGAAGTGACACCGTGAAGCAGCACCACATTCTTTTTAAGGAACGAAAAGACGACTTGGTTATAGGCTTCCTGCTGCGCGGGGTTAAGCTGCTTTATGTTGTCAAGATGCGGCTCGCCACCGTGGTTAAGGCGGCCAACCTCGCGCTCGTAAGGCACGAGCAGGCGGCGGTCTACGAGGTTTTTCAGCGTGGCCGCCGTGCAGTGGGCGGTGTTGAGAAGCTCGTCGCGCGTCACCTCTACGACCTGTTGGCGTGTAGCCGTGCCCTCGATGGTTTCCCAGCGGCTCATGGCGAGGAAGCAGGCGAAGGCCTTGTACTGCTTCTCGGCGCGCCGCAGAGTGTCCAAAGCCACGTGAATGGCGCGCTCCGAGGCGTATTCCTTGGCGAGGGCAAGGCACGTCTCGGTCTTGGGGCGGTAGCTGTCAGCCGACTTCAAGCCGCCGGGCAGGGCGGCGGAGAGCACGTCGCCGGGGGCGCACATGTAGTAATCGGAGAGCCAACGCCACAAATCCAGCTGGCCTTCGGTTACGATTGGCGCGTCGTCCATAATGAGTTTTACCGGCTTGACGGCAAACTTGGGCTTGTCGGCGTGCACCTTCATGATGATGCCTACGTGCGTCTTATTACGCCCGAAGGGCACAAGCACACGCCTGCCACGCTCCGCCGACGCTTCCATCTCTGGCGGAACGGAGTAAGTAAAGAGGCCGTCAAGCGGCACGGGAAGGAGAACGTCAACATAATGACAGGACATTACAAATGCGCTTAAAGGTTCTCAAGCCACTTCTTTCCGCGCTTTGTGTAAGTCCATAGATAAATGCCTCCAACCACGATTACGCCAATAGAGTATATAATTACAAGTCCTTCCATAATCATTCCAATATCTTATTAGCCAGCATGGCAGACAACACGGTAAGAACCAATCCTGTAATAATGACCGACCAGTTGGCTTCGCCGCCGCCATCGGTTAACAACGGCGTTATGAAACCTATCACAAGACCGGCAAAGCTCAACTTTGACAGGTCGTAAAAGTATCCTGCCAGCCTGTCGCGACGTTGGTTGTCACGCTCACGGGCATTGTCCGCCTTACGTTGTCTGTTGCTGAAATCGCTCATCATAATCAATGCCTTGAATACAGTCTACCTTATGCAAAGGTAGCAAAATCAAAGCTGAATATGAAGAAAACGGCGGAAAATGTCGCAGCCTTTAATTATCTTTTACAATTGGCATCGTGCCATTCCACGGCGTAGCCCAATTATGAACTGAAAGTCGGCGAAAGCCAATTGTGCGTTATGAACACATGAATTACTGCCCCACTCCGTTGAGCTTGCGGCGCAGTTCGTTGGGAGTGCAGCCGAGGTTTTTCTTGACATAGCGGCCGAAGAAGGAGGTGTTGGGGAAGGCCAGTTCGTTGGATATTTCCTTGACCGACTTGCGCGAGCTCTTGAGCAGCGTCTCGATGTCCTTCGACACGTATGCGTCGATGATTTTCGATGCGTTCTTGTTCCCCACTTTCTTGCACACTACGGAGAGGTATTTGGGCGTGATGCTGAGCCTGTCGGCGTAGTAAGCCACGCTGCGCGGCTTGGGATAAGCCGTCGAGAGCAGGTCGATGAAGTCGCCAAAGATGTTCTCCGCCGACGACAACGGACGCGGACTAAGCCGCGCCATATGCTCGAACGTGCTGCGGAACTCGAACACGAAGGCCTGCATCAGCGCGTCAACGATGTTGGCGCGGTAGGGGTTCGCCTTGTCGGCCAGTTTCTGTTTGAGCAGGCCGTAATACAGGTTGAACGTGCCAACGGCGGCCTCGCCGAGCGATATTCTGGGGTTCTGGTCGAAAAAGACCTTGAAATTCCAGCTCCTTACCGACACCGGGAGCATCTTGAAAGCATACTCCAACGACATGAACAGGCCGCGGAACTTGAAATCAGGGCTGGCCTCCGCCTTGCCAATTACGGCTTCGGGCACGCCAATCACGATGTCGTTCCTGCGTGCCGTGAACATCCTGTGGTCGATGCTTAGCGTCAGTTCGCCCTCCACGCAGAGTATTACGAAGATGCCGTCGAGCCGCACATACTCGGGACGCTCCACATAAGTGAACTCGTCAAAGACGTATATCCGCCCGTCGTCAAAGAACGGACCGGACACATCCAAATCGCCAGCTTTAATCCGTTTTACATCCATATTGATTGCTTACAGTTGACAAATCGGCATACAGGCAGATGCTTCCCGGCCTGCCCCGTCGCCGCTTTTACCTGCAAAGAAACGACTTTTCCGCGAAACAGCGGTTATCCGAAACGCATTATGTATTATCCAAATTTCCACGTAATAGTTAAAGATGCTTATACGCCCTGCGGCTTTTCGTGCGTGCGGAAACGGCATATCACATACCGCCTCACAGCCTGCCGCATAACCGCCTGACATTCAACGCGTTGCAAAAGGCCGTCTTTCAGCCTGCAAAAGACGGCCTTTCATCGACCAAAAGACGGCCTTTCACAACACGAAACATGGCCTTTGGCAACGCCATCGGCCACATACGGCATTGCCAAAGGCCACAGACTGCACCGAAAACGCACAGTGTCCTATCGGTAAAAAGTTATGTCCCATAACTCAAAATATTCCCAAACAGGACATTTTCAAGGAACATAAAAAGAGAAAACGGCCATAATATCGTGCTAAATTTGCAGCATAATCACAACTAAACACAACTGAAATGAAAAGCATTAATCAAATAGCGCTCGCGCTGGCGGCCATATTGCTGTCGGCCTGCGGCGGCAATACGGGCGCAGACGAAACGGAGCGTGGGGCCGTAAAGGTGGAAGTAACGCAGGTAAAGGCCGCCACGGCCGACCGCACCAGCCGCTACTCGGGCACCGTTGAGGAAGAGAGCGGCACGCTCTTGAGCTTCGCCGTTGGCGGCACGGTGAGCCGCGTGCTCGTTGACGAGGGCGACCGCGTGGGCAAAGGACAGCTTATCGCAACGCTCGACGCCGAGCAGCTTACCCACAACCACGACGCGGCACGCGCCGCCCTGGCACAGGCCGAGGACGCATACAAGCGCATGGAAGAGCTGCACGGCAAGGGCAGCCTGCCCGAAATAAAGTGGGTTGAGGCGCAGACCGCCCTCCAGCGCGCCCGCGCATCCGAGCTAATGGCGCGCAAGCAGCTCGCCGACTGCCGGCTGTATGCCCCGTTCAGCGGCGTAATATCAAAGAAATTCGCCGAGAAGGGACAGAACGTCGGTGCGGGAACGCAGGTAGTAAAGCTCGTGGCCGTAGGCCGGATGAAGGTAAAAATATCCGTACCCGAAAGCGAGATGGCGCAAATCAGCGTCGGACAGAAGGCCGACGTAACCATTGAAGCCATCGGCAGAGCGTCAATGCAGGCCACGGTGACGGAGAAAGGCGTGGCCGCCGACCCGCTGTCGCGCTCTTACGACGTGAAGCTAAGCCTGCCCAAAGCCGACAGGAAGATGCTGCCAGGCATGGTAGCCGACGTAGCCCTACGCGGCGGCAATACGCCTATGGCGTGCATACTGCCTGCACACATCGTGCAGATTGACGAGCGCAACAACGAGTTTGTATGGCTTACCGTAGGCGGCAAGGCCGTGAAGCGCATCGTAACCGTTGGCGGCTTCACCGCCGACGGGGTGACCGTAACAGGCGGACTGGCCGACGGCGACATGGTAATCACCGCCGGGGCGCAGAAGGTTAGTGAAGGAATGAGGGTGGAAATAAAGTAAGACGGAACGATGAAACAACAAAAACGAAACTTCGTGGAATGGGCGATGCACTACCGCAAAATCGTCATCCTCGTGACGTGCTGCCTCGTGGCGTTCGGCATGTACAGCCTGCCCGACATGCGCAAGAACGAGTTTCCCGACTACACAATACGCCAGGGAGTCGTCATTGCGGCTGCTCCGGGCGTGCCTGCCGACGAAATAGCCGAGCAGGTTGCCAAGCCGTTGGAAGACTACATCTTCTCCTACAAGGAGGTGAAGAAGGCCAAGACCTTCTCAAAGAGCACCGACGGAATGGCTTACATACAAGTGGAACTCAATGACGACATCGATGACAAGGACGCCTTCTGGAACAGGTTTAGGCACGGCGTGGCCGACTTCAAGGCGCAGCTGCCAGGCAACGTGCTCGCAATAAAGGTGATGGACGACTTCGGCGACACGTCGGCTCTGCTCATAACGATGGAGAGCGGCGACAAGACTTACCGCGAACTGTCCGACTATATGGACGCGCTGAAGGACAGCCTGCGCCGCATAGAGAGCGTGGGACGCATGACCGTGAGCGGCATGAGGCAAGAACAAATAGCCATATACGTTGACAACCGCCGCCTCGCAAACTACGGACTTAGCGACCGGACACTGGCCGCGACGCTGGCGCAAAAGGGCTTCACCACAAGCGGAGGCCGCGTGAAGACCGCCGACGCGGTAGAACCCATATACGTGGAGAAGTCGCTCAACTCGGTATTCGACATCCGCGAGACAATAGTCTACACCGACCCTGACGGGCGGAACATTCGTCTGAAGGACATTGCGGACGTGCGCCGCGAATATCCCGCTCCCGAAAGCTACATCGAAAACAACGGGAAGAAGTGCCTTCTACTTAGCGTGGAGATGAAGAAAGGCCGCAACATAGTTGACATGGGGCGCGAAATCGACAAGGCAATGGCCGGTTTCCAACGTACATTGCCTGCCGATGTAAGCATCTTCCGCATAACAGACCAAAGCCAGGTGGTAGGCGACAGCGTCTACAACTTCCTTAAAGAACTGCTCATCGCGGTATGTGCCGTCATCATAGTGGTAATGCTCCTGCTGCCCATGAGGGTGGCTTTGGTGGCCGCTTTCACCATTCCCATAACCATATTCACGTCGCTCGGCCTGTTCCATGCGTTCGGAATAGAGCTTAACACGGTAACACTGGCCGCGCTGATAGCGTCGCTCGGTATAATAGTTGACGATTCGATAATCATCATCGACAACTACATGGAGAAGCTCGGGGAAGGAGTGGCGCGCTGGAAAGCGTCAATCGACAGCACAACCCACTTCCTGCGCTCCATCTTCTCGGCCACGCTGGCAATAAGCATAACGTTCTTCCCGTTCCTGTTCACCACCCACGGAATGCTGCGCGACTTCCTTGTCAGCTTCCCATGGGCCATAACCATCATCCTCGGAGTGTCGCTCCTGGTGGCAACCTTGTTTGTTCCGTTCATACAGTTCTGGTTCATCCGCAAGCCGATAGGCGGCAAACCGAAGGACGGCGGACGGCACAGGTTCTCGCTGCTCGACACCTTGCAGGGCGCATACGACAAGCTGCTTGACGCCTGCTTCGCCCATCCGAAGGTTACGGTGGGTACCGGCGTGGCCTTCGTAGCCATCGGCGCGGTGCTGATAAGTAACCTTCCGCAGGAAATGATGCCGACGGCCGACCGCAACCAGTTCGCCGTTGAAATCTACATGCCTACCGGAACGTCGCTCCAGCGCACGTCAGCCGTGGCCGACAGCATGGCCGCCGTATTGAGGAAAGACAAGCGGGTGGTGTCTGTAACGGAGTTCAAGGGATGCTCGTCGCCACGCTTCCACACATCGTATGCGCCACAGACAGGAGGCGAGAACTTTGTGCAGTTCATCGTGAACACCACCGGCGTGAAGCAGACCGTCGAGCTGCTTGACTATTATTCGCCACGGTACACCAACCACTTTCCCGGCGCTTACGTGCGCTTCAAGGAGCTTAGCTACAGCGAAGCGGTAAATCCTGTCGAGGTAAGGCTTAGCGGCGACAACATAGACACGCTGAAACGCGATGCCGGAAAGGTGCTTGCCATACTGCGGAAGATGCCCGACCTTACTCTTGTACGCACCGACATGAACGAGCCGTTGCCGTCGGCCACCGTCAGACTGAAAGCCGACGAGGCCGCAAGGCTCGGCATAAGCAATCTCACGGTGGAGTCTACGCTCGCCATGCGGTACAGTTCGGGACTGCCGGTAGCCACGGTTTGGGAGGGCGACGACGCCATACCGATGGTTCTCAAGAGCACCACGGCCGAGCATGCGACCAACGCCGACCTTGCCGACGAGCTCATCCCGGCTGCCGGAGGACTGGCGCAAGTGCCGCTGAGGCAGGTTGCCGACGTGAAGCCCGGATGGAAAGAGGGCTGCATCGTGCGGCGCAACGGCCGCTACACGGTGACCGTGCAGGGCGACGTGAAGCGCGGAGTGAACGGCACGGAGGCCAACAACAAGGTGGTTAAGGCGGTGAGCGGCATTGCGCTGTCGCCCGGAACAAGCGTAAGCTACGGCGGAGAGATAGAGAACAACGACAACTACATACCGCAAATCACAGCCGGACTGGCCGTGGCTACGTTCATAATATTCTTCATCCTGCTGTTCCACCTCAAGAAAGTGAGCCTCGCACTGCTCGTATTTTCAAGCATCGCGCTGTGCACATTCGGCACCGCCGCCAGCGTGCTTATACAGGGAATAAACTTCAGCGTGACGTGTTACCTCGGCGTAATCAGCCTTATGGGCATCATCGTGCGCAACGGAATAATAATGATTGACTATGCCGAAGAGCTGCGCCTGACTGACGGAATGCACGCCGAAGAGGCCATATACCACTCGGCCAAGAGGCGAATGCGCCCCATATTCCTCACCTCCGCCGCCGCGTCGATGGGCGTAATCCCGATGATTTTGGGCGGAAGCGGACTGTGGATGCCCATGGGCACGGTGGTATGCTACGGCACACTCATCACCATGGTGTTCATACTGACCGTGCTGCCAGCGGCCTACCTGCTGATGTTCCGCGGTACTACGGAGAAGAGACAACGAATAGAAGCCATTGAAAACGAATAACTTTTGCTTATGAGAACCATCATATTATCGGCCGCGCTGCTGCTGGCGGCCTCGTCGGCGCAGGCGCAACGCCTGATGACCGCAGAACAGGCGGTGAGCGACGCATTGCAGAACAACGTGCGCATGAAGAACGCCGACAACGACCTTGAGGCCGCGCGGCAGGCCAAGAAACAGGCGTTTACAAAATACTTCCCCACCGTAAGCGCAACGGGCATCGGCTACATGGCCGACAAGAGACTGTTGGAAATGAGCCTCGCGCCGGGCATGGAGATGTCGATGATGAAGAACGGCATAATGGGAGGCGTGTCGGCGCAGCTGCCGCTGTTCACGGGCGGACGCATACTGAACGCCAACCGGCTGGCCGACGTGGGCGTGGAGACGAGCCGACAGCAACGGCGCATGTCGCATAACGAGGTAGTGCTGACCGCCGAGACATACTTCTGGCAGGCCGTGATGCTGAAAGAGAAGCTGAAAACGGTAACAGCCGTGGAGCGGCAACTTGACAAGTTCGCCAAGGATGCCGACGCGGCGGTGGCCGCCGGAGTGACAGACAGGAACGACCTGCTGCAAGTAAACCTTAAGAAAAACGAGACCCGGAGCAACCGCATAACGCTGGAGAACGCACTGACAACGGCCAAACGCCTGCTGGCGCAGTACACGGGACACGACGGCGACAGCATAGACGTGAGCGCGGACATGAGCGGCTCGCTGCCGCCCTCACCCCTGCAACTGTACGCCGAGCCGCAAACGGCTCTGACGCAGACCGCAGAATACGCCCTGCTCGAACAGAACGTGAAGGCCAACAGGCTGAAATACAAGATGACCGTAGGGCAAAACCTGCCCACGGTGGCCATCGGCGGCGGATATATGTATGACGACCTGATGGACAAGAGCCACCAGTTCTGGCTAGGCTTCGCCACGGTGAGCATACCGCTCAGCGGCTGGTGGGGCGGCTCGCACGAGATGAAGAAGCAACGCCTGGCCGTAAGGAACGCCGAGAACACGCTCCAGGACAACAGCCAACTGCTTGTAATCGGCATGGAAAACAAGTGGAACGACATGAACGACGCTTACCGAAAAATCGGCATAGCCATGGAGTCTATAGCCCAGGCGGAGGAGAACCTGCGCCTGCACGACGACTACTACCGCGCCGGAACGGCCACGATGAGCGACCTGCTCGAGGCCCAGACGCTCTACCAGAACAGCCGCTCGGCCTACGTCGAGGCGTATGCCGAATACCAAATAAAGAAGCGCAAGTACCTGCAAGCCACCGGACAATAACGCGCCTCACGGCAACCTCGTAAACGCCTCATAATCAGGCAGTTTTCAAAAGGCCGTCTTTTGGCTTCCAAAAGACGGCCTTTCAGCGTGCAAAAGGTGGCCTTTTGCAAGGCAAAAAGCCACCTATCGTAAAACGTAAGGCATCACTTCACTGTGGCCTTGACAAAAGACTCACCGGCAGGCAGCTTCTGGTCCTTGCCGTACAGCTCCGTATCATACTTGCCTACGGGCATGTCGCTCAATACGAAGGCTGTGCACCTGCGTCCTGCCACGACCTTATCGGTAGTGGCGGTACTGATGGCCGTAGCCGCAAGGTTCACCAACGCACCGAATAGGCCGCCGCCTCCGCCGCTCACACTGGTGTCAACCTTGATTTTGCCTTCACGATGGTAAAGCGTCTCGCCGGTCTTTGTTGAGCGCAGGATATATTCCACGTCAACGGTAAGTTTTCCGCCTACATTGTTCCTTTTCCATGACTTTATGACGGTGAACATGGCCGCATCCGCACCCAGCACGTTACGGAACTGCGACAGGTCGCCCTCGATAAACTGCTCGGCGTCATACGCGCTCTCTGACTGGAACAGCTCCATGGTAAGCAAAGGTGAAAAGACATAATAGCCTTTCTCGCACAACGGCGCATAAAGAGTTGTGTAAAAATAATCCTTTGCCTCAACGTGCTGAGTCTGGTTGATGGGAGGCATCACCACAATCGAAACAGGCTTCTCCTCGTACATCTTAGGATATTGCACATCCCTCGTTATCTTCTGCGAGCATGACGCGAGCAACAGCGCCACCAACGCAAACAACATATACTTCTTCATTGCTTCTCTATTTGTTTGATTATCCGTGAAACGTATGTCTCTGACTCGGGATACAGCTCTATTTCCTCTTTCAAGTACTTCAAGCCCTCATCCTTCTTGCCGTCCTTATACAGCTGGTAGCCGTACTCGGCGTTGAAGCCCGGCGGCACGACCTTGCGCGTACCCTTCTGCTTCTCGCCTACCTTGACATACTCTTCCATCATCTTCTTGTAAAGCTCCGGGGTGGCCTTCTTGCTGTACTGGTAAGTCGCATCTTCGTAGTTGTACCACGAATAAAGTGACTTCTGCGACGAGCATGAAGCCAGCGCGCACAGGCACAGGCCGAGAAGCGCGCAATTCAAAAACTTCTTTCTCATGGCAATGTTATCTTTTTGGTTTCCTGCGGTGATAAAAATACAAATCTGTCGTAGAGAGTCTTGCCGTCAAGCTCTACCCTCACCTTGCGTTTTCCAGGCTGCACGGAATAGCGTGTACCGCGGCGGTTGGACTTACGCGACTTAACCGTGCGTGCGGTGAAACGTGTCTTGTCGTCGACAAACACCTCAACGTCCTTGTTGTGCGAATCGCTGGTACTTACGAAGATGAGATAGGCCACGTCGTCGTCGCCACTCTGCTGCGCCACTGGATAATTGGCCTTGCAGCCGCACAAAGCAGCCAACACGGCGCAGCACACAAGCGATAATAATGTTTTTTTCATTGCTGTACTATGTAATAATTAGTTAAGTTATTAGCATCTATTGGCGTAGCTCCTGAATAAGTCACCACTGAATATTCGGTTTCCGGCGTGTCACCGGCTGACGACACAACCGTCACTGTACCGATTTTCTTCCCCGGAAGCTCTATGAGGATGCCTGTTTGGGGGTTCTTCACCTTCTTGCCTTTAGTCATTACATCGAACGTGTCACCCGGTTCAAGCCCTTGGCTCGCGCCTCCACCGATTAGGACAGCATCACTGTCGTAAGACAGGAAGTAAGTACGCCACGGCTTGTCGGTACACTTGTTGATGATGTTTTCCACCAATTGGCCTATAGCTTCGGATATTGCCTTGTCGCTAAGGGTGGCATCATAATCAGCCTTTCCGCCTACACCCATCGTTGTCTTTGTGGTAAGCTCGGCAGTGCCTTTGGCCTCGTCAGAGTATATTATAAGACCTGACGAAACATCGACAAGACGGATTGACACGGCAGCCTCAACGGTCTGGGTCTTCGTTGTCGAGAATACGCCGCTCTTGCCGGTGTTCTTCCGTCCGAACTGCGTTATTGAACCGATGATGAGATAGTCGGCGCCAATGGTTGAAAGACTTGTCCCTCCGTTCTTGCTTTCTTCCAAAAGCGATGCCAGGTCGCCGCGTTCGAGAAGGATGAATTTGCCTGACGCCGCCAGCTTGGCTGAAAGAATGTCCAACGCCTGCTTACCCATAGGGTCGTTCTCACGGTCATAGAATATCCCCTTGGCATACTGCGTCTCGTTTGAAAAGCGGCCAATAGCCACCTTGCGCTTGATTGTTTTCTTACCAAGCGATGTAGTTTCGCTCTTCGGAGTCTCAACGGTTTCAGTCTTTCTTTGTGCCGACACCGTGCAGACCGCCAGCAAAGCGAAGGCCAACAAAAGCATTTTCTTCATGGTTTCACTGTTTTTTTCAACTGCAGGCTTACAGTTCCGACAAGCCCTTATAAACGTCAGAAGCGTGGAACTGACATGCACCACTTCTTCGATAGGAGGTCCTGAGAAAACCCTTGAGCACGAAAAGGTGTAACATTAGCAGCCCACGCCATAAGCGTGAGAACCACTATGCTGACACTTGTACTCATTAGAAAATTTCTCAGATTTGTAAAGTAAAGGTATAAAATGAAAACAAGAGCCAAACAAGTGCAAATAAAACCTCTTATTTACAATATATTACACTGCATTTGATGTTTTCAGTTGTTTTCATTCTTTTCAGTTGATTGGCTCTTTTTCGGTACAATTTTGTTTCTTGTTTGTTTCTCAATATCGGCCTTTATTCATATCTTTGTAGCAGAAACAAAATATGAAAGGATCGATATGCCAAGAATAAAGAAGCCTACAAAAGTAAAAGAGCCTGTCCGCCTTCGGGCAAAGAAACTGGCAGACGGAAGCCAGAGTTTGTATCTTGATATATACCGTTTCGGCAAACGGACATACGAATATCTTAAGTTGTACCTCATTCCGGAAACGGATAACAATGCCCGTCGGCAAAATCAGGCGACAATGAATGCCGCCAATGCCATCAAGTCCAAACGAATTATCGAGTTGACCAACGGCGAGGCTGGTATAGAAACTAAGGAAAGAGTTTACCTGCTTGACTGGATGAACACCTACAAGGAGAACCAGGCCAAGCGAGGTAAAAAGGACGGTAATCAAATTGATGTCACGATACGCATCTTGAAGGATTACGCGGGAGAACGTATGTTGATGGATCAAATAGACAAGGCGTTCTGCCAAAATTATCTTGACTACCTTCAAACTGAATACCGTTCCAAAGGTAAACGAGTGTCGAATTACACACTGCATACTTATTATCGGGTATTGAACGGAGCCTTGAATGCGGCTGTCAGAGCCGAGGTCATCAAGTCCAATCCTTTTACGAAAATCAGTAATTCAGACAAGATTCGCCTTCCTGAAAGCAAGCGGTCATACATGACCATTGAAGAGGTACGTGCATTGATTGCCACCCCGATGAAAAATGAAGCTGTGAAAGGAGCCTACCTGTTTTCTTGTTTTTGTGGACTTCGAATTAGCGATATAATCAAGTTACAATGGAAAGATGTATTCGTTGACCGTGGGCAATACCGCCTGTCGGTTTCCATGCAGAAAACCAAGGAACCGATTTATCTTCCCCTTTCCCCGGAAGCATTGAAGTGGATGCCTGCACGTGGGGACAAAACTCCTGATGACAATGTGTTTGACTTACCGTCCCCTACAATGGTCAATCTTCTTATCAAGCCATGGGCAAAAGCGGCGGGAATAAGCAAGCGTTTTACATTCCATACAGCGCGGCACACGTTCGCGACGATGATGCTGACTCTCGGAGCAGACTTATATACAACATCAAAGCTGCTCGGCCATGCTGACGTAAAAATGACACAGGTGTATGCCAAAATCATCAACCAGAAAAAGGATGATGCGGTAAACCTGGTCAATGGTTTGTTTGAGTGACCAATGATATACCATATCATGTCAAATTTACAATATTAATGGCGTCATCGATTGCAGATACAATCGAAAACAATACCTTTATGATATATTATTATAAACCAATAAAATGTAAATCGACATGACAAGAGCTGACATCAGCCTTCTCTCTTTTTGAGGGGAGCAAACACCCGCATCACATTGAAGTGGCACAGGACGTAGCGAAAGAACTTTTCGCCCTGCTTACCGAAGCAAAAACAGTTTATCTACAAGAGGTCAAAATCCACGGCAAACAGTATCGCCGTTATGTAGAGGATTTCGTGAACAGTCACCGGTACATTGACTGCAATAATGTAGTCTGCCGGAACTGTCATGAAATGAACATCCACATCGTCAAGGGACTACTGACCGACTGTCCACACCTTATCCAACCGCTTTTTTCTGCCCCAAGTCTTTCTTTCGAGGAGTGCATGGAACTGAAGTGGAGATATGACACATCAGAACTGGTATCCTCCGATTGTAATCCGGCAAAGTTTTCATCTCTTTCTTTTGACTGCAGCCTTTCGCGCAAACAAATGGCCGGTATCGTTTCCTGCGCCAACACTTATCATCTTTTCTGTTCTCCCGTAACAATGGATGACATGGAATCTCTCTTCACCTGCAAGAGAGGTTTCAGCCTTCGGGTGAACAGCGTGCGCCGTGTGGCCATTCTGTTCGATGCCCTTCTCGAGAATTCATTCATCCAGCCTTACTGGCAATCAGTCCTCGAAAGGGGATGTTTCCTGCAATCCAAGGACGGCTCGCACTTTATATCTGCAACGAGCATATCCACCACGCTTTCGTTGGTCAGGAACAAAATGACCTCGACCGCTTACAATATCAGAAAGTTTGTAAGTCAACTGAAGGAATGAAAGGAAGTGCTAAGAAGTCAACCATGTGAAAAGCAAAAGTATGATAACTGATATGATACCAAACCGGTATCATACTGCCGTCCAATGCTTTTAGATCTTCTCACTCTACCTTTGCCTCTGTTTACAACGCGTTACAAACAGAGGTGCATCTCTTATTGTCTAATTTTTAATCAGTGTCTTATGCAGAATAGTAACAGATTGACATTCATGGAAAGGTTGAGCGAACGGCTCACGGCCCTTGAAGCTATTATCCGGAAATTGGAGCCGGTCGAAAGCTTTCTGGAACGGGTGGAATTGCTGGAAAAGAACATCTATGCAACCAAAAAGGTATTCACTTTTTCGGAAGCCTGCATGTACATCGGTGTATCAGAAAGTATGTTGTATAAACTTACGGCCAACAAGGAGATTCCTCACTACAAGCCTCGCGGCAAGATGATCTACTTTGCCAAGGAGGAACTGGACGAATGGCTCCTGCAAAATCATGAACTTGCCGTCGATGATGCCACGCGGATGGCACACGAGGCGGCAGCAGTACAACCCTTCTTAAACGAGAAACGCCATGGAAAACGAAAGAAGAACTGACCAGAAGACGGGAATGGAATTGGAAGAGACCCGTTTGTCAGATATTCTTTCAGCTTCCCAAATAAAGGCAACGGATACATACGAGATCCCGCCGCAAATTATCTGGATTGACAATTCGACTATAGCGACTCTCGGTAATTTCAGTGCATCAACCGGCAAGGCTAAGTCCAAAAAGACATTCAATGTCTCCGCTCTTGTCGCCGCATCCCTGGCGGGCAAGCAGGTACTGAACTACCGTGCGCATCTACCGGAAGGCAAACGAAGGATCCTGTATGTCGATACTGAACAAAGCCGCTATCATTGTCACACCGTACTGGAGCGCATTCTTCGACTGGCAGGATTGCCGACCACTACTGACAGTGAAAACCTTGATTTTATCTGCCTGAGAGAATATTCTCCGACAGTCCGTATAAATGTGATAGATTATGCCCTGCGCCAAGGAAAAGGTTACGGCCTGGTTATCATTGACGGTATCCGTGATTTGATGCTTGACATCAACAGTACCAGTGAATCGGTAGAAGTCATCAACAAAATGATGGAATGGTCCTCGCATTATGACCTGCATATCCATTGCGTGTTACATCTGAACAAAGGGGACAACAATGTGCGCGGACATATCGGTACGGAAATGAGCAACAAGGCGGAAACAGTACTTGTCATCAGCAAATGCAACGAGAATCCGGCTGTCAGTGAAGTCCATGCCCTGCATATCCGGGAGAAGGAATTCAAGCCGTTCGCATTTACCGTGGACGACAACGGTCTTCCGGTCATCGCCGAAGGGCACACTTTCGGTGATACCCCGAAACCCAAACAACGGACAAGCTTTACGGAACTAACCATCGAGCAGCATCGGGAAGCCCTTTCCGCTGCCTTTGACGGCAAACCCATCAGGGGCTTTGAGAACGTATTGCAACGTCTGATCGCCTCTTATGAAACCATAGGCTTCAAACGTGGCCGCAGTGTCATGATAAAACTGCTGCAGTACCTGACGGACAACCTGAAACTTGTTGTCAAGCAGGACAAGCTGTTTTACTATGACATGACACCCGCGGAAGCAAGGCTTTTTGATGAAGAATGAAGTCGGGCGCGGGCATATATATATTTCAGTTTACTTTAGTATGTATATATAGGGAATAAAACTAAACTAAACCATTTTCGTGCGAACAAGTGAAAGAAACAGCCATGACTATAGAAGAAGCAAAACAGGTACGCATAGTGGACTTCCTGGCGCAGCTCGGCCACCATGCGCAATACGTTAAATCGGATCAGTACTGGTATCTCTCACCATTAAGAGATGAGCAGTCACCGTCGTTCAAGGTCAATGACCGTTTGAACGAATGGTATGATTTTGGGGCGGCCACCGGGGGCGACATTGTAGAATTGGGCAAATACCTTTACCAGACTGAAAGTGTAAGCGAGGTACTGGCATATATCGGACGGCATTCCAGCAATGTGCCTTTGCCGAAAGTCCGTTTCCCGGCTCTTCCGCCCCGTCCCGTAGAGTCGGAGATGAAAAATCTGATTGTCGTCCCGTTACGGCATCACGCTTTATACTCTTACCTTCAGTCCCGGAAAATAGACGCTGACATAGGACGTATGTTCTGCAAAGAGATCCATTATGAATTGCGTGACCGGCATTATTTTGCCCTCGCGTTCGGCAATGTTTCGGGAGGATATGAAATGCGTAACGCCTATTATAAAGGATGTATCAAGAACAAGGACATCTCCCTGATCGGACATCAGTGCGGCGAGATACAGGAACGGGTCTGCGTGTTCGAGGGGTTCATGGACTTTCTGTCTTACCTGACATTGAAACAATCATGCAACTGGACCATTTGTATTGAGCAGCCTTGTGATTACCTTGTCATGAACTCCGTAAATAACCTGAAAAAGGCATTGATGTACCTGCAGAGATACCTGCATATACATTGTTATCTCGACAACGACCTTGCCGGGCAAAAAACAGTGGAAACCATAGCCGGATTATACGGCGAACGGGTCAGCAATGAAGCTGGCCGCTACAGCGGATACAAGGATCTGAACGATTGTCTGCGAGGCAAAAAACGCTGACCTCTCATACCCCCGATCTGCCAATGAAAGCTCTCCTAACCGGAGGGCTTTTTTATGCCCTGACTTCTTCGATTTTTCGGTTTAACAAGGTTATATAGTTCGGTTTTATAGTTCGATTTTCAAAATCGACATAAATCTTGTAAAGAAAATATCTATTTAATATACAATAATTTTATAGTTAAGAATTCTCCTCTTTTATTTGTGAAATCAAACTAATACAAAATTCAATATCCATACTAAAAGATATGAGATCATATTTCATTTTTGCCATTGTTCTGACGGTCGCGTACCTCATTTATTACGCGGTCATCATTATGCAGGATCTCTATGGGAAAAGGAGAACCGGCAAGACCGAGGAGGAAGTTTTCGACCTCGGCACACTGGAGGACGAAGACAGTGTTGCCGTGAGCGAAAGTGAAACCGGGTTCCGGGTCGGCAACGAGCAATACGATACTGAAACAGCATCAGGCGGCGATCCTGCCACCGACCAGAAGCCGACGGATAAAAAGCAAGAGACAAAGGAGACCCCGGAAGAAAGACTGGAGCGTCTCAAAGCCAAGGCGGAGGAAAAGATGGAGGAAACCACGCCTTACCTGTCTGACGGCTTCAGTGCAGATGAAATGTACAAGGCGATGCTTTCCAGGGGCAAACTGGAGAATCGTCCGGAGATGGCCTGGAAACCACTTAATGACAAATTGTAGCATGTCGAAAAAGCAAAAGATACTATGTGTACTGTGCCTTGTTCCCTATGCGGCTTTCGCCAAGAGCGGCAGTGTGAACTACAGCTGGGGAGCGGATGCCTTGGCCACGATGCACGACTTCGTGGTCACTATGATGCTGTATGTCCTGTATATATGCTATGCCATCGCATCCGTCCTGGTCATCGTGTCTGCCTTCCAGATCTATATCAAGATGAACACTGGAGAGGACGGCATCGTCAAATCCTTAGTGTCGCTACTGGGCGCATGTCTGTTCATTATCGGGGCCTCCATCGTTCTCCCGGCATTTTTCGGTTATCGCATATAAGGCTGGAAAACAACCCAATACATAAATATTAACTCAAAAAACAATCAAGTATGTTTCAGAAAGTAAAACAAATGTGCCGAAAGGCAAAAGGATTCATCAAAGGTGTTTCCACCAAAGTGAAGATGCTTGCACTCACTTTGTTCTCTGGTACCACGGCAATGGCCCAGAGTACGGCCGGTGACTATTCTGCCGGTACTACCGCGCTTTCTACCGTGGCGGAGGAAATTGTCAAGTATGTACCTGTCATGGTCAAGCTCTGCTATGCCATCGCCGGAGTAGTTGCCATTATCGGTGCCATCTCTGTTTACATCGCCATGAACAACGAGGAACAGGATGTGAAGAAGAAGATCATGATGGTGGTTGGCGCGTGTCTTTTCCTGATTGCAGCAGCACAGGCTCTTCCTTTGTTTTTCGGCATTGACGCATAAACGTACCGAAGGATGAAAGGCAAGGAAACACGTTATCCGGACTATCCGCTGTTCAAAGGGTTGCAACGCCCTCTTGAAGTGATGGGATTGCAGGGCCGCTACATCTATTGGGCGGCAGGAACGGCAGGCGGAGCCATTGCGGGCTTCATAGCCGCTTACTGCCTTGCCGGATTCGTGGCCGGGCTGGCCGCACTGACAGTTATTCTGTCGGTGGGCATCGTGCTAATCATCTTCAAGCAGCGGAAAGGTCTGCACAGCAAGAGAACGGACCGAGGCGTGTTCGTCTATGCCTACTCGCGTAAGGTCTGACAAAATCAAACCATCACTGCAATGTGTGGCTTATATTGAATGTTGAACGCGGGTAGGTTCGTATGAGATACGGGCCTACCCCTATTTAATTGAACGTATATTGAAATGACCCTATACATTATCCTGATTTTCGTTGCCTTATGTGCGGGTATGGCCATATCCGTCCATGCGTTCGGTACCGGGGGCAAGCGCAAGCGTATCTTCCAGGACATCTATTTCTCGGTGGAAGACACGGACGGTGTGGGTATCCTGTACACCAAGACGGGTGAATACTCCGCCGTGCTGAAGATCGAGAATCCGGTACAGAAGTATTCGGCGAACATAGACAGCTACTATGATTTCACGCATTTGTTCTCAGCCCTTGCCCTGACCTTGGGTGAAGGTTACGCCATTCACAAGCAGGACATCTTTGTGAGGAAGCGTTTTGTCAACGAGGATACCGGGAAACAGGAGTTCCTGTCGGAATCGTATTTCCGGTATTTCAAGGGACGGGAGTACACGGACAGTATGTGTTACCTGACCATCACGCAGGAAGCCAAGAAAAGCCGTCTTTTCTCGTTCGACAACAAGAAATGGCGTGATTTCCTTGTCAAGATCCGCAAGGTGCAGGACCAGTTGCGGGACAGCGGCGTGCAGGCGCGGTTCCTGAACAAATCCGAGGCAAGCGATTACGTTGACCGGTATTTCGCCATGAACTTCAAGGACCGTATCATCTCGATGACGAACTTCAAGTCGGACGACGAGAGCGTCTCGATGGGTGACAAACGCTGCAAGGTGTACAGTCTCGTGGACGTGGACTGCATCTCGCTGCCTTCGATGATCAGACCCTATACCAATATAGAAGTGAACAACACGGAAATGCCTGTGGATCTTGTCTCGGCCATTGACAATATTCCAAATGCCGATACTGTGGTCTATAACCAGGTCATCTTCCTTCCCAACCAGAAGCGTGAACTTTCGCTGCTGGACAAAAAGAAGAACCGGCACGCGAGCATTCCCAACCCGAGCAACCAGGCAGCGGTCGAAGACATAAAACGTGTGCAGGAGGTAATTGCCCGCGAGAGCAAGCAGCTCGTGTACAGCCATTTCAACCTTATAGTGGCCGTGTCAGGCGATACAGACCTGCAGAAGTGTACGAATCATCTGGAGAACGCTTTCGGAAGAATGGGAATCCATATATCCAAACGTGCCTACAACCAGCTGGAGCTGTTCGTCAGCTCGTTCCCGGGCAACTGCTACAGCCTGAATGAAGAGTATGACCGGTTCCTGACCCTATCGGACGCAGCGATGTGTCTGAT
>ENA-ORSA01000501-ORSA01000501.1-human-gut-metagenome-genome-assembly--contig:-NODE-501-length-42389-cov-37.550621_pt1 | contig 42389 bp, 41 predicted proteins | sample MGYA00242179_ERZ509142 | MGnify/ENA primary metagenome ERZ509142 (study PRJEB26280, sample SAMEA2338659) | human gut metagenome | biome: human gut; feature: human-associated habitat; material: faeces... | reverse complement strand
ATCCATTTAATTTATTTTTAAAAGAAGTGTCGCACTTGGATTGACAATTCATCATATAATTATATTGTGAGGTGAATTTTATGGAATTTAGAGTATTAAAATATTTTTTAACTGTTGTAAGGGAAGAAAATATAACAAAAGCAGCGAATGTATTACATATTACCCAGCCAACATTGAGTCGACAATTAGCCCAATTAGAAGATGATCTTGGTGTAAAATTATTTAATCGTGGAACTAGAAAGATTAGTTTAACAAATGAAGGAATGTTATTAAGACGTAGAGCAGAAGAAATAATTTCTTTAGTGGACAAGACAGAACAGGAATTAAATGAACAAGATGAAATGTTAGATGGTGTGATTTCCTTAGGCTGTGGAGAATTAAGTTCTGTATCTACGCTAGCAGATATATTAGCTGGTTTTAAAAAGAAGCATCCTCTTATTGTTTATGACTTATATACAGCAAATGCAGATGAGATCAAAGAAAAAATTGATAAAGGATTAATAGATATTGGTTTATTATTAGAACCTGTGAATATAGAAAAGTATGAATATATTCGATTGCAGACAAAAGAAGTGTGGGGTGCTGTAATGAGAGCTGATGATGAATTAGCTAAGCAAGAATTTGTTACTGCAGAACAGTTGAGTAAAAGACAAATAATATTAGCACGTAGACCAAAAGCCAAAAATGAATTAGCACATTGGTTTGGTAAGTATTATGATAAACTGAATATTTCATTTACAAGTAATATGAGTACAAATGCAAGTATTATGGTAGAAAAAGGATTAGGAAATGCTTTAATTATTAAAGGCTCATTGCCATTTTTAGATGAAAATAGAATAAAATGCATACCACTATATCCAGCTTTGATAGCTAATAGTGTTTTAGTTTGGAAAAGACATCAGCCATTTAATTTGGCTACAACGAAATTTATAGAGTATATACAATGCTTTTTAAGTATGCGATAATATAAAAAATAGGTATTAGACATAGATTTGATTTTTATTCTATAATGTGAATGTAAGTTGATATAAAAAATATTTGATTTACATTCACATTATTTTTTTAGGTGATATATATAGTGATAGTAAGATATGAATTTATTATTTATTAAAAAAAGATAAGTGCAAATAAAAGAGGTAAGGAGGAAGTAAAAATGACAATTGGAGAAATATCACAAGAAATAGGTCTATCAGCAGATACTTTAAGATATTATGAAAAAATAGGATTATTACCTAATGTACCAAGAGATAATAGTGGCAAACGTAATTATGATGAGAATTTTATTAATTGGATAAAATTTATTCAAACATTAAAAAATAGTGGAATGTCTTTAAACGATATTATAGAGTATATAAATTTGGCAAAATATGGTAATAATACATATCAAGAACGCAAAAATTTATTAATAAAATCTAAGCAAATATTATTAGAAAAAATGTCGAATTTACAATCTATGATAGAGAAAGCAAATTATCAAATTAATAATTATGATAATATTTTAGTACCTAAGACAGATGCTTTAATATTTTAAATAAAAATATTTGAATATTCTTGATTTTTATAGGAATAGAAGAAAGGAAAATAATTATGAAAAAAACAATGATATTAACGTCAATGGCATTGATGTCTTTAGTAGCTGTAGGTTGTGCAAATGAAGAAGTTAAAGATACACAAGATAATCAGCCTGTTATTTCAACAAATATGGAAGAAGTACAAACAGAAGGCAATGCAAATACGAAAAAACCATTAATAGTTTATTTTTCTTATGGTGAAAATAGTGAATTGCCACAAGATGTAGATGCTTCAGCTAGTGCTAGTATACAAAAATGGAATGATGAAAATACTGGCAATACAGGTATAGTAGCACATATTATTCAAGAGAAAACAAAAGGGGATATGTTTTCTGTTCAGACAGTAAATAAATATCCATCAACATATAATGAGACAGTTGATCAAGGAAAACGAGAGCATGAAAATAATATTCGTCCTGAACTTGCAAATCATATAGCAAATTTAGATGATTATGATACTATTTTCGTGGGTTATCCAAATTGGTGGTATGATATGCCAATGGCAATGTATAGTTTTTTTGATGAATATGATTTGAGTAATAAGACAATTATTACGTTTAATACTTCTGGCGGCAGCGCTTTTTCTGACACTATAAATACAATTAAAAAATTAGAGCCAAATGCAAATGTAATTGAAGGTATAACAATTAGAGCTGAAGATGTAGAGTCTAGTCAAAATGAAATTAATGAATGGTTAAATGATTTAGGTTATAATATCTGATTTAAATATAAATTTATAAGAAAGGACAGATAATAATGAAGAGAAAATTATTATCTGTCCTTTCTTATTTTTGCTACGTATAAAATATTTGTAGAAAATAAAACAATAGTGGAAAAAGACACTATTTTAGCAATGGATACACAAATTTCATGGGTGATATATGAAAAACCTTCACTATATCCATTAGATTTAAATGCGAAAATAAAAACGAGAATAAATGAATTAGTAAAATTATTATCAGTTACTGATGAAAATAGTGAAATTTATAAAGTAAATCATCATCAAGAACAAGATATAAAATTAAGTGAAGATACTAAAAATGTAGTTTTATTTGCACTACAGATGGCAGAAAAAACAAACGGAGCTTTAGAACCGACTATATATCCAGTGCTTAGAGAATGGGGCTTTACTACAGGAAAATACCAAATACCTGATGAAACAAAAATAAGAGATTTATTAAATTATGTGGATTATAGGAAAGTTAGTTTAAAAGAAAATCAAATATATTTGCCAGATGGTATGCAGATTGATTTAGGAGCAGTAGCCAAGGGATATATAGGTGATGAAATCATAAAAATTTTGAAGGCAAATAATATATCGTCTGCTTTAATAAATTTAGGTGGTAATGTTCAATTATTGGGAACAAAACCAAATGGTGATTTATGGAATATTGGACTTAAATCACCTAATAGTCAAGATTATATAGGTATATTAAGATTAGCGGATTGTGCGATTGTAACTTCAGAAAATTATGAGCGATATTTTATCGGCGAAGATAACAAACGATATTGGCATATTTTAGATGGAAAAACAGGTAAACCAGCAGATAAACATATTAATTCCGTAACGATTGTGACAAAACAAGGAAAATTAGGTGATGCTTTATCCACAGCATTATTTGTAATGGGAGTAGATGAAGCTATTAATTATTGGAAGCAAAGTAAAGATGAAAATGATGCATTTGAGATGATATTGATTGCAGATGATAAAAAAATATATATAACTGAGAATTTAGTTTATAGTTTTACATTGCAAGATAAATATAAAGATTATCATATGGTGGTGGTAACTTTATGAACAATATTAATAAATCAGTAATATGTATTGTTTTGGTGATTATATTTATTGCCGTTTTTATTGGTTTAAGAAATAATTTTGCCGAAAAAACAAATACAGTGGAGATAATTCAAGAGGGAAATATAATTTATACTTTAGATTTAGATAAGAGTAAAGATGAATTAATACAGGTAGAATTCCAAGGTTGTAAAAATATAATTCAAATAAAAGATAAACAGATAAGTATAATTGAAGCTGATTGTCCTGATAAAACATGTGTAAATATGGGAATTTTAAAATCAGCATTTACTCCTATAGTGTGTTTGCCCAATCATTTAGTAATTCAATATGTAAATGATGATAAAGAAATTGATGCTACGGTAAATTAGGTGATAGTGATGAAGACAAAAAAATTAGTGCAATTATCTTTATTGACTGCGATAGCACTGAGTATATTTATTGTAGAATTACAAATACCAAATCCTCTACCACTTCCAGGAATTAAATTAGGTTTAGCAAATATAGTGACTTTATATGTAATTTATAGATATAGAGCAAAAGAGGCACTATTGGTGCTGATGGCTAGAATTATTTTAGGTAGTGTATTTAGTGGTAATCTTATGGCTATAATGTATAGTTTAGCTGGCGGAATTTGTTGTTTTGTTGTGATGAGTGTACTGCATGATAAAATAGAAGAAAAATATATTTTTATAGTTAGTATATTAGGAGCTTGTGCACATAATATAGGGCAAATAATTATAGCAATATTTATAACAAAGACTTTAGCAATTATGATGTATTTACCATGGTTATTATTATCAGCAATGATTACAGGTTTATTTATTGGTTTATGTACGCAATACTTACTCAAAAGTAGAGCTATATTAATACAAAAATAAAAAATCCTATTGCTTAAAATTTTAGGCAATAGGATTTTTTGTTTATAATTCTTCTTCGACACGCATGAGGAGGAAGCAAAGGTCAGATAAACGATTTAAATAAATTTTTACATTTTCATTAATAGCTTCTTTTTCAGCTAAAGTTAAAACTTCACGTTCAGCTCTACGCGTAGTAGTACGTGCTAAATCTAAAAATGCTCCAGATTGAGTATTACCAGGCATGATAAAAGCAGTTAATGCTGGTAATTTAGCTTCAAACTCAACGATTTTTTGATCTATATTAGAAATGATTTCATTATTTATATAATATTTATCTGTGATACTAGCTAAATCAGCCATTAATTTTAGATTAGTTTGCTCAAGTTCTAATAAAAGTTGTTTAACTTCTTCTTTTTGAGCAAAAGCTCTAGCAAGACCGAGAGCAGAACTGACTTCATCAACAGTACCATAAGCTTGTACACGTAAAGAATTTTTAGCAACGCGTTCTCCAGTAAATAAAGATGTAGTGCCTTTATCCCCTGTTTTTGTACAAATAGACATATTTTCTCCTTTTATCAATCACCATTATATACGCTAAAGTCGATATCATGGTTAGGTATATAGATTTCTGTTTCACTGAAAAATACATGAACTTCACGTTCTGCATTAGCAGGGCTATCAGAAGCATGAACAGTATTTACAGTTTTGGAAAGAGCAAAATCACTGCGGATTGTGCCAGGTTGTGCTAAATTAGGGTCTGTTTTACCATGGAGTTCACGAACTCTTTCAATAGCGTTTTCACCTTCAACTACTAAAGCGACAATTCTATCAGAAGCCATAAAATCCACTAAACGTTGGTAATAAGGTTTACCCACATGTTCAGCATAATGTTTAGAGGCTATACAGTCGTCCATTTCTAGCATTCGCATAGCTACAATATCAAATTTTTCTTTTTCATAACGACTAATAATATCGCCAATATGATAATTTACTACAGCATCAGGTTTGATTAATACCAACGTTCTTTCTCTCATAAAAGACAACTCCTATTTTTATTCTTTGTATCCATCAGCTAAAAGTTTATAATGTAAAGCTGATTCATGAAGTGCTTCGATTTCATCTTCTCTTAAAGCACGGACTACTTTTACTGGTGAGCCAAATAACATAGAATTATTTGGTAATTTTTTATGTTCAGTAACAAGAGAACCTGCACCAATTACACTATTATGACCAATTTCAGCATATCCAAGTAATATAGCGCCCATACCGATTAGAGTATTATCGCCGACTTTACTACAATGGATAACAGCATTATGACCGATAGTAACATAACTGCCAATATGAGTAGGTGCATTGCTCATTACATGAACAGTTACATTATCTTGAATATTTGTATAATCACCAACAACTATAGGTTGCAAATCACCACGAAGTACAGCACCTGGCCAAATATTAGTGTATTCGCCAATAGTAACATCACCGATGATTACTGCACTAGGATGAACATATGCAGTCTTAGCTATTTTAGGTGTATGTGATTTATAAGCTTGAATCATTAAAAAAATCCCCTAACTAAAAATAATTTATAATTATTTTACGACCATTACAGGAACAGGAGAATCTTCGATAACTTTTTGGCTTACGCTACCAATGAGAGCTCCTTTGAAGATACCAAGACCACGGCTACCCATGATGATGATATCAGAATTAGTTTCTTGAGCTACACGAATAATAGCTTTTGGACGAGAACCTGTTTCTACATGTTTTGTTGCAGTAATATCTTTTGGAAGTTTTTCCCAGATACGATCAAAGATGATATCACTAGGAATATGTTCATTGATATGACTAGAAACGTAAACGAATTCAAGAGATGCACCAGCTTTTTCTGCTAAGGAAATTGCCTGGTCAACTGCTTTACAAGCATTATCAGAACCATCTACAGGAACTAGGATTTTATTAATTTTACTCATAAAAAAAACCTCCTTATGATAGGACATAAAGTTTTATTTCATATTTCTTATATTATTAATTTTCGTGATAATTTTTAAAAATCCTTTTTTTGTTTAGAAATAAATTAAATTGAAAAAAGAAAATCTCTTAATATATTAACAAAATATACTAAGAGATTTTTATAATTAGTCTATATCTATTAAGGCTTTTCCTTGATGATACAATCCTGTGCGACAAACTAGGGCATTTTCTACGGAAATATTTAATTTATATTCATTTTTTAATACATCTAAAATTTCATTTGGTTTAGTGGTACCAGTAGATGTGATTTTTATATTTAAAGAAATATTTAAAGTATTATCTTCTAAATTATATTGCATAGCTTTAGGAAGATATTGTTTGATTTCTATTTCTTTGCGTTTTTTTGGTGTTTCACGAACAACGACAATTTCTTTAGTTTGATTAAATTTATTGATAGCTTCTGTTACAGTGTTTAAGTCATCTTGACAAGGTAAAACAATAGAATAGGAAGCTTCATCAACAATGGACATCAAAGCTTTAGCACGCATATCAATTTGTCTAGCTTTTAAAAGTCTCACTCCTGGTGGTAGTGCTTTAGATAATTTATCAAATAATTCAGGTTGACAAATATCTTTTTTTAATTCTAAATCCATATATTCAGCATCGCTTGTTACACCTACAGATAAAGCAGAAGCAAAAGAAATTTTCATATGAGGATTGAAACCTTCGGAGTAAGCTGCTGGAAGATGAGCGCGACAAATTGCACGTTGCATTAAAGATGCAAAATCAAGATGGGAAATATATCTTATAGGTTCGCCTTTTGTGATTTCTAAGCGATATTTTATCATTTAATAAAAACCTCCATAAACATAATAGATAATTATTTAATAGTATCCATATCAGTATCAAGTGTAGGGCAAATTCCGCAAGCGTTGCAATTACCATGACGGCAATCTCTTGTTAACTCGCCTTTTGTAGCTTTTTCGTATTCACGCAATAAGAATTTTTTGCTAACACCTGGAGTAGTATGTTCCCAAGGGAGTTTTTCATCAAATTTATATTCACGCATATTATAAAAATATGGGTCAATATTGCATTTAGCAAAAGCGTTCATCCAAACATCATATTTAAATTCTTCGCTCCAACCATCAAATTTTGCTCCATCTAACCATGCTTGATAGATTACTTTGCTAAGGCGTCTATCGCCACGAGAAATAGTACCTTCTAGGATACTAGTTGTAGCAGTATGATAGTTAAACTGGATAGAGCGGTCAGTGATATGAGATTTTAATAATTGTTGTTTACGTTGGAATTCTTCTAAAGTATTTTGTGGGAACCATTGGAATGGTGTAAATGGTTTTGGTACAAAACAAGATACGCTAACAGTAACGCGGATATCACGGCGTTTAGTGATATAACGATATAATTTAGCAACTTTTGCACCGAGTTCAGCAATGCCGATGATATCCTCATCAGTTTCAGTTGGTAGACCCATCATGAAGTAAAGTTTTACAGTTTTCCAACCATGACGGAAAGCAGCACCTGTTGCTTCCATGAGATTTTCTTCAGTTACACCTTTATTGATTACATCGCGTAATCTTTGTGTACCAGCTTCAGGAGCAAAAGTCAAACCACTTTTACGGACTTGTTGCATTTTATGAGCAAGATCAATGGAGAAACTATCAATGCGTAGAGATGGTAAAGAGAAAGATACACGTTCGTTTTTATAATCTTCCATGAGGTCATCTACGATTTCACCAAGGCAAGTATAATCAGCAGAGCTTAAAGATGTAAGACTCATTTCATTATAACCAGTGTTATCGAGCATTTCTTTAGCGATAGTGCGTAAGCGGTCAGCAGTGCGTTCGCGTACAGGACGATAAGATATACCAGCTTGACAGAAACGACAACCACGAGTACAACCGCGGAATAATTCGAGCATTACACGGTCATGAACGATATCAATATAAGGCAATACAGGTTTTTTGATAGCGAAAGAGTCGCGGAAATTTTTGATTACACGTTTATTAATTACAGGTTTAGCTTCTGGGCAAAGCGGTAAAATTTCTTTAAAAGTATTATCTTCATTGTAATGAACTTCATATAATGAAGGAACATAGATGCCATCTAATTTAGCAAGTTCTTTTAAAAATCCTTGTCTGCCACCTACTTTACCTTGTTTTTTCCAAGTGATGAAAGTATCTACGATTTCATTTAAAACTTCTTCGCCTTCACCGATAACAAAGAAATCAAAGAAATCAGCTACAGGTTCAACATTATATACGCAAGGGCCACCACCAACGATAAATGGGTCATTTTCTGTGCGGTCTTTTTGCCAAAGAGGAATGTTGGCTAAGTCTAACATATTTAAAACATTAGTGTAAATCATTTCATATTGAAGTGAAAAGCCAACAAAATCAAATTCTTTGATTGGTGTGAAAGATTCTAAAGCATAAAGTGGTATATTATGTTCACGCATTTTGTCTTCCATATCAAGCCAAGGAGCATAAACACGTTCAGCTACAGTATCTTGTCTTTCATTTAATACTTCATAGAGAATTTTTAAACCAAGATTGGACATACCTACTTCATAAACGTCAGGCATGGATAAAGCAAAGCGACAATCAACATCTTCATGATTTTTGTGTACAGCGTTTAATTCGCCACCAGTATAGCGAGCAGGTTTGGTAACAGTTTGTAAAATAGAAGGGTCTAGTTTAATCAATTTAATATCCTTTCTTCATGAAAAAAGCTGCTGTATAGGAAATTTTTATTTTTCATACAGTAGCTTTTAAATATAATATATACCAAATAATAATTAATCTTTTTGTTCAGTAGACTTTTGTTTTTCTTCAGTTTCATCTTTTTCAGGAAGACCAACATGTTGAAGACCATTTTTAGCTACTTGAACTGTATTTAAAATGTTTTGGATGTAAACACTCATATGGTCGAATACTTGTTCAGCATATTGAACAGAATCATTGCGCATAGCTTCAGAATGTTTATATGTTTTTTCTAAAATTTCGTTTGCCTTAGCTTCAGCAGCTAAAGTGATTTCATTTTCAGAAGCTTTCTTTTGAGCATATACTTTTGCTTGTTCTATGATATTTTTGGCTTCTATGCGAGCATCTTCGATTATTTTATCTCTATTTGCATTGATTTCTTCAGCTTCTTTTAAAGCAGAAGGCCATTCTTTGCGAATATTACTTATGAGGCGAATGAGTTCTTCTTCGTTTACCAAACATTTGTTAGTTAAAAGGAAACGAGAAGAACTAGCCACAAGATTTTCTAATTCGTGAAGGGAGTCTAATAAATCCATAGTGATATTACCTCTATAATTTATAATTATTTTGATGTAGGTACTCGTTTAATTTTTTCATGTATAGCAAGTTCTACACAATGAGGAACTAAATGAGTGATATCTCCACCGAACTGAGCTAATTCTCGAATTGCAGATGAAGATACATGATAATATTTATTATCAGTAGTTAAAAAGATATTTTCAATATCTGGAGCCATGTTTTTGATGAGCATAGCGCGTGGAAATTCATAGAGAAAATCGTTGGCATCACGTAAACCGCGAACGATTACATGAGCATTTTTTTGATGAGCATAGTCAGCAAGTAGACCAGCAAAACAATCAACTTTTACATTAGGAATATGAGCAGTAGCTTGTTTTAATAAAGCTACGCGCTCTTCAACAGTAAATAAAGGTTTTTTATTTATATTATTGAAAACACCAACAATTACTTCATCAAACATTTTAGAAGCTCGTTCAAAAATATCAGTATGCCCATTAGTTACAGGGTCAAAACTTCCAGGACAGATAGCAATAGTCATATATTAATCCTCACTTTTATTTGATTTTAATTCATAAATACTTATTTGTGTAGTAGAACCATATTTTTGATTACGCAATAAAGTATATTGATGAAAATCTGAAGGTAGTTTATCTTCAATAGCATGTTCCATAATAATTATACCATCTTCAGTTAATAATGGATATTCATGGAGCATTTGCAAAACTTTTAAGCATAAATCTTGATGATATGGCGGGTCACAAAATATTATATCAAATTTTGTTTGTTTTAGATGTAATTTTTTTATTGTAGCAAAGACATCAGCTTTTAAGATAGTGGATTTATCGATAAGTTTTGTATGCGTAGCATTAAATTTAATAGTTGAAATACTATCTAAAGAGCAATCTACCATGATGGCATGATTGGCACCTCGACTGAGTGCTTCTAAGGATAAATTACCAGTTCCTGAAAATAAATCTAAGACATTTTTATCATAGATAAAAGAACCTAATATATTAAATAAAGATTCTTTTATTCTGTCAGCAGTAGGTCGAGTATTTTGCCCTTTAGGGGCTTTTAATTTTGCCCCACGAGCTGAACCTGTGATTATTCTCATAAATTATCACCTAATAATTTAGCTTTTAATTGTTTATAAGCTTTTGTATAGTATGGGCCATTTTGAGATTCGCGATGGTCAAAACCATAAGCACGTCTACTTATAGCCAAGATAGGTGGTGCTTGAATGCGTTTAGCTACTGCCATACCTGTGAATAAATTCCACCAACGTTCTAAGTCGCAGATAAAGTCTTTAGCTGTAGCAAAGTATTTATCTACAAGACCAGCCTTGCAACCAATATGTTCTTCTAAAGTTTTTTCACTATACCAAAGAAGAATATCTTCTGGAGTAACTTTTTGCCAGCTTTCGACAAAAGCGCGGAATAAATAATCGTGATATGGATATTTAATAGGGTCGCCCTTACCAGCATCAACATCTTGTTCACTAGAAAGTTCGGCACTAGGTACAATATCAATAATACCTTGAGGAATTACTTCACATTTATATACATGTTCATTTAGATAATGAGCCAATTCATATACTTGATATTTCCATAAATCAGCAAGACCAGCTAAAAATCCAGATTGGTCACCGTATAATGTGGAATAACCGACTGTAGTTTCTGCTTTATTGGCATTACAAGTAAAGCCCCCACCAATGCTAGCTGCCATACCAGCTAAAATGCGAGCTGAACGGTCGCGAGCTTGGATATTTTCTTTGACAAAAGAAGATACTTGTACTTTATGAATATCATTAGTAGCTAAATGAGTAATATCAGTATTTTCAAATTGATTTACAGTGAAATCAACAACTTCCTGAATTGGCACAATAGCATAATTACAGCCTAAGTTATGAGCCAATTGGCTAGAAAGACCTTTTGTTGTAGCAGAATTGAATTTACTAGGCATATTAATTAAGGTAATATTTTCAGCACCTAAAATATCTGCATAAAGAGCAGAAGCAACAGCAGAGTCAATACCACCAGAAATACCGATGATTACTTTTTGCATACGAATATTTTTGAGGAATTTTTTGATACCATAATGAAGTGCTTGGTAAATATTAGAAATATCATCATTTTGAGGAATTGGAAGTGGAGTATATTCATCATTGCCAAGCAAGTTTATATAATTATTTTGAGCTTTATAAGCAGGGCAAGTTGCAATGATATTTCCATTTTTATCATAAACTGTGCTAGAACCATCAAAAGTATAGATAGTCTTACCATTGTTTTGAATACCAATATTATTTACATATATTAAAGGAATGTTATTATCTTTTGCTTGTTTTGCAAATACGCGATGGCGTTTATTATTTTTGCCGAAAGTATAAGGAGAAGCAGATATATTGATTAACATATCTAATTTATAATTTTGACAAAGAATATCAATCGGAGCAAAAGCATAATCATCACTCCAACCATCTTCACATAAAATACAACCTAAATTTAATTCTTGACCTTTGATATTGACTTTTACAGGAGAAAGAATATCATTTAAATTGAGTTTTAGTTCAGTTGCTAAGCTTTGTAAGCTGAAGAAATAACGACTATCATCAAATTCACGATAATTTGGAAATAGAGTTTTGATGACAAATGGATATGGAGATTTTTCAGGTTTGATTAATTTGCCATTATAAGCTGTATATAAAGCATTGTATTTACGAACGCGACCATCAGTATTTTTCTTATCCCAGTCAACAGCAATATTACCAAAAATGATACAAATATCTTGAGAAGCTGCGATAATATCTTCGCCATAGCTTAAACAATCTTTTAAAAATGCTGTTTGTTCCCAAGTATCACCTAAGAGATAACCTGGAATACACATTTCAGGGAAAATTATAATATCTGTATTATTTTGTTTAGCTTCATCAATAGCTTGAAGCATACGCTCTACATTTAGGTCAGGATGACTTGGTTCAACATCAATTTGGCTGAAACAGATTTTTACCATAAAACAACCGCCTTTATTATTAATTAATTATGTTACTACAATAGCACGAATTGTATTGATTTACAAGTAAATGAGCAGATAAATAGAGATATATATAAATAAAAAGCTTGCAATTTAAATTCTTTCTGTGATATAATGTTAGCACTGTGTTTTTTAAAAGTACGACATGATTTTTATTAGATATAATAAATATGTAGTCGTCAAGACAATAGGGCAAGAACAACCCGAATTTAAGCTTGTGGAGATAGTAGGTAACGAATTTGATGAAGCAAGAAGTCAACTATTATAATATGTAAATTATTTCTATTATTATAGAAGGCAGTTCATGACTTAGTAATTATTTTCTATCTTCCATTCCTTAAGGAGGTGTGCTAAATGGCAAATGTTTGCGAAATCTGCGCTAAAGGTGAAAGAGCAGGAATGAATGTAAGCCATTCTCATTTAAAAACTAAACGCACTTGGAAACCAAACATTCAGCGTGTACGTGCTGTAGTTGACGGTGAAGTTAAACGTGTTAATGTTTGCACTAGCTGCATGCGTTCTGGTAAAATCCAGCGTGCTTAATGGTCTTAACGGACATTATAAAAAATAAGCTGCTTAGTATTAAGCAGCTTATTTTTTATTGCTAGGATAAATCAAATATCATGATTAAATTTTAAGGAAAAATAATAGGAGAAAAAAATGGCATTTTCTGAAAAAATTATTGAAACTAGACAAAAAGCTTTGGCTTTATGCAAAGAATATTTTGCTCGTCCTGATGAAATAGCAGAATTTAATACTTTAAAAATTCTTGATGCTATGAGAAAAGTAAAAGTGTCTGAAGCACATTTTAATACAACATCTGGATATGCTTATGATGATATTGGTAGAAATAAAATTGAAGAATTATATGCAGAAGTCTTCAAAGCAGAAGCGGCTTTAGTGCGTACACAATTTGTATCTGGTACACATGCTTTAGCTACTGTTTTATTTGGTATATTGCGTCCTGGTGATCAATTGATATATATTACAGGAACACCATATGATACTATGCAAACAGTAATTGGTTATGCAACAGATAGCCCAGGTTCATTAAAAGAATTTGGTATTTTATATGATGAAGTGCCATTAAAAGATGGTCGTGTTGATTTTAATGTAGCTAAAGAAAAAATTACTACAAAAACTAAAATGGTAGTTATTCAGCGTTCTTGTGGCTATATGATGCGTCCAAGTTTAAGCGTAGATGAAATTGGTGAAATTTGCAAATTCGTCAAAGAAATCAATCCTAATTGTATTTGTTATGTAGATAATTGCTATGGTGAATTTACAGATACAAAAGAACCTATTGAAGTAGGCGCTGATATTATTGCTGGTTCTTTAATTAAAAATCCAGGTGGCGGTATTGCTCCAACAGGTGGATATATTGTAGGTAGAAAAGATTTAGTAGAACTTGCTTCTTATCGCATGACTTCTCCTGGTATGGGAGCAGAACTTGGTGCTTCTCTTGCAAATAATCGCTTGTTATTCCAAGGATTATTCTTAGCACCACATGTTGTCGCTCAAGCTGTAAAATCTGCGATTTTTGCTGCTGCATTTTTTGATTTATTAGGATTTAAGACGTTACCTGCACCAGATACAAAAAGAAATGATATTATTCAAGCTATTGAAATGGGTAGCAAAGAAAAATTAGTTGCTTTTTGTCAAGGTATTCAAAAATATTCTCCAGTTGATTCTTATGCAGCTCCAGAACCATGGGATATGCCAGGCTATGAAGATCAAGTTATCATGGCAGCTGGTACTTTTGTACAAGGAGCTTCTATTGAACTTAGTGCAGATGGTCCTATTCGTGAACCATATAATGTATATCTTCAAGGTGCATTGACTTTTGAGCATTCTTTAGTTGCTATTATGGGTGCAGGTCAAGCAGTAGAAGATTTAAATAAATAATTTTAGTAATAAAGTAAAATAAATACAAAAAAAGACACGTTATTTCGTGTCTTTTTTTGTGTGTATATATTATATTGGAGAGCTAAGGAAAAGCTTGTATTTAATATAACATAAATGATAATGATTTTCAATACCTAAAATAAATTAAATCATAAAATTTTTTGTTGGTTAAATATTTGTGTATAACAAAAAAAGACACGTTGTTTCGTGCCTTTTTTTGCTTGTATATATATCATAATTGGAGAGTCAAGGAAAAGCTTATATATAATATAACATAAATGATAATCAATTTCAATATATAAATAAAAATAAATTTTTTTTAGAATAGCTTTATATAATTAGATAAGTTAAAATAAATAATAGAGAGATTGATAAACGGAATAATAAAAAAGTAAATTTTAATAAAAGAAATATTTTTTAGTAGAAAAATAATCTTATTTATAGTATTATTTTTGAATTGTTAAGAATATGTGAAAATGGTACAAATAATAATTTAAATATGTTAAAATACATCTTGCTGAGATTTACATAACTTTGAAATTTTATAGGAGGAGAAAGATGAGACATATTTCAGAATTAGCAAACACACATATTTGGCGTTACTTGAAAATCTTAATTGGATCGTTAATTGCAGGTTTAGGTTATAGTACGTTTATTATTCCTGCTAAGTTGCTTGCTAGTGGACTCAGTGGTATTGCTGTTATTGTTTACTATATGATTGATTTACCGATTGGTTTACAATTAATAGTATATAATATCCCAATTGTATATTTAGCATATAGAGTTTTTGGTAAATTATATGCGATTGATACGATTATTGGAACAGTAATGTTATCCGTAGCTATTGATGCTACAAGTTTTATCGGAAACTATCATCTGGTAGAAGACCCTATACTTAATTCTGTTTTTGGTGGTGTACTTGTAGGTATAGGTTGTGGTATTGTATTTAGAGCCAACTCTAATGGTGGTGGCTTTGATGTATTGGGTGCTGTTATCAAAAAATATTATTCCCTTGATTTAGGAACAGTAGTATTTGGTTTTAACTTGATTATTATTTTAGTAGGTATAGTATTGTTCAATGTTTCTATTGGTTTATATACTTTAATTAATATGTATATTGTTGGTGAAATCACTAATAAAGTAGTAGCTGGTTTCAATCGCAAAAAATTAGTAATAATCATATCACCATTTTCAGAAATTATTGGTTGGACTATTATTCAACATATTGGACGTGGCGTTACATTTTTAAATGGGGAAGGCGCATATAGTCATAAAAATCAAAAGGTAATTTTTGCAGTGGTGAATTTGACACAGGTAAGCAAGGTAAAACTCATAGTGAATGCTATAGACCCGACAGCTTTTATGATTATTACAGATACGTCAGAAGTTGCTGGACGAGGTTTTACTATAAAGATGCCGGAAAAACATTCGAGCAAGGATTTAACTGAATAAAAAGGTTTATAGGTTTGCCTTTATTAACCTAAATATATATTAGAAGAGGGATAGATATTAGGTGTCCGAAAAATTAAAACTATATGGATTTAATAATTTGACAAAGTCTTTAAGCTTTAATATTTACGATGTTTGCTATGCCAAAACACCAAGGGAACAGCGTGATTATATAAAATATATAGATGAACAATATAATTCAGAGCGTTTGACAAAGATTTTAACAAATGTAGCAGAAATGATAGGAGCTAGAGTGCTTAATGTTTCTAGTCAAGATTATGATCCGCAAGGAGCCAGTGTAACTATTCTCTTGGCAGATGAAAATATGCGTTTGGCAAAAAATGATGAAGTGGAAGATTGTGTGAGTAGTAAGACTGTTTTAGGTCATTTGGATAAAAGTCATATCACTGTGCATACGTATCCAGAATATCATCCAGAAACGAGTATTGCTACATTTAGAGTAGATATAGATGTTTCTACTTGTGGAGAGATTACTCCGCTTAGTACACTTGATTATTTAATTGGAAATTTTGATTCTGATATCATAACGATGGATTATCGTGTACGAGGTTTTACTCGTGATGTCAGTGGTAGAAAGTTATTTATGGACCATAAAATAACATCTATTCAAGATTATATTATGCCAGATACTTTATTGAATTATGATGCAATGGATATAAATGTGTATCAGGCTAATTTATTTCATACAAGAATGTTGATTAAAGAACCAGAATTAAGTAATTACTTATTTAATACTGATATTTATGAAATACCACCAAAAACTAGATTGGAAATAAGCAATCGTTTGCGTCGTGAGATGTTAGAGATTTTTAGTGGTACAAATGTTTTTTGATAAATCTTAAATGATTGATTAAAGAAGGTTGGTGAAATTATTGGATAGACAAGCACAAAAGAAAATGCCTGTTTTGGAAGCTTTAGAAAGATTTAAAAAAATGCGTGTAGTACCTTTTGATGTTCCAGGACATAAAAGAGGTAGAGGAAATAAAGCTTTATTAAATTTTTTAGGCGAAAAATGTTTATCTGTAGATGTAAATTCAATGAAACCATTAGACAATTTATGTCACCCAGTTTCTGTAATCAAAGAAGCTGAGGAATTAGCAGCAGATGCTTTTGGAGCAGAGCATGCCTTTTTTATGGTAGGTGGAACTACGTCAGCTGTACAAACGATGATTTTAACAGCTTGTAAGCGTGGTGATAAGATTATTTTACCGCGAAATGTCCACCGCAGTGCTATAAATGCGATGATTTTGTGTGGAGCTATTCCAATATATATTAATCCGCAGATGGATAAACAACTTGGTATATCACTCGGTATGTCAGTTGAGGAAGTAAAAAAAGCTATAAGAGAAAATCCAGATGCTAAAGCAGTTTTAGTAAATAATCCAACATATTATGGTATTTGTTCTAATTTAAAAGAAATTATAAAAGTAGCCCATGAACATAATATGTTAGTTTTGGCTGACGAAGCACATGGAACACATTTTTATTTTAATAAACGATTACCTATAGCAGCTATTCATGCGGGAGCTGATATGGCAGCTGTAAGTATGCATAAATCAGGTGGCTCACTTACACAAAGTTCATTTTTGCTCACTGGTAAAAATGTAAAAGCAGGTTATGTTCATCAGATTATAAATTTGACACAAACTACAAGTGGTTCATATTTATTGATGTCTAGCCTTGATATTTCTCGTTCTAATTTAGCCGTACATGGCAGCGAAATCTTTGATTTTGTTATAGATTTAGTAGATTATGCACGACAAGAAATCAATAATATCGGCGATTATTATGCCTATGCAGATGAAAAGATAAATGGCGATAGTGTTTTTGATTTTGATACCACTAAATTAGCCATTTATACATTACCTGTAGGTCTTGCTGGTATTGAAGTATATGATTTATTGCGTGATGAATACGATATTCAAGCAGAATTTGGAGATATCGGCAATTTACTTGCTTATGTATCTGTTGGCGATAGAGCAAAAGATATTGAACGCTTAGTAAGTGCGTTAGCAGAAATTCGCAGAAATTATAAAAAAGACCATAAAGGCATGTTAGAAGCTGAATATATCAGCCCTAAAGTAATGTGTGGACCACAAGATGCCTTTTATAGTGAAAAAGTATCTTTACCATTAGATGAAAGCTGTGGTAAAGTATGCAGTGAATTTGTAATGTGTTATCCTCCTGGAATACCGATTTTGGCACCAGGGGAATTAATTACACCAGAGATTTTGGAATATATTCACTATGCTAAAGATAAAGGCTGTTCCATGACAGGCCCTGAAGATATGGAAATAAAACGTTTAAATGTAATTAAGGAGTGATAGATAAATGGATTTATGGTTCAGTGAATTACATACACCGTATGTAAAGTTTTCTATTCAGATTGATAAACAACTTCATTCTGAACAGACTGAGTTTCAGCGTATAGATATTTTTGAGTCTAAAGAATTTGGTCGCATGATGGTATTAGATGGCTATGTAATGCTAACTGAAAAAGATGAATTCATTTATCATGAAATGATAGTGCATGTACCTATGGCAGTACATCCTAATCCAAAGAGAGTACTCATCATTGGCGGTGGCGATGGTGGTACAGCTCGTGAATTATTGCGTTATAAAAATGTAGAGTCAGTGGATTTAGTAGAAATTGATGAGCGTGTTGTGGATATTTCCCGTAAATATTTACCACAGACAGCTTGTAGTTTTGATGATGAACGTTTGCATTGTTATTTTGAAGATGGTTTGAAATTCATTCGCCATTGTAATAATGAATATGATTTAATCATCGTTGATTCTACAGACCCATTTGGCCCTGGGGAAGGTTTATTCACTAAGGAATTTTATGGAAATTGCTATAAAGCATTAAAAGAAGATGGCATTATGGTAAATCAGCATGAAAGTCCATTTTATGATGAAGATGCTTTTGCTATGCAACGCGCACATCAACGTATTGTAAAATCTTTCCCTATAAGTAGAGTATATCAAGCGCATATCCCTACTTATCCATCAGGTCATTGGTTATTTGGCTTTGCGTCCAAAAAGTATCATCCAGTTTTAGATTTTGATGCTAAAAGATGGAATGCTTTAGGCTTAAAAACTCGCTATTATAATGCGAACTTACACAATGCATCATTTGCATTACCAAATTATGTGGAGGAATTAATGGAAGATGTTGAAGAAAAACATTGAGACATTTTTAGGTTGTGATAGAGAATATGATGAAGCGAAAATAGTTTTATTTGGCGCACCGTTTGACTCTACAACTTCATATAGACCAGGGACTCGTTTTGCTAGTCGTACTATGAGAGCAGAATCATATGGTCTTGAAACTTTTAGCCCATATCTTGATTTAGATTTAGAAGATGCCTATGTTTTTGATGGCGGAGATTTAGAACTTCCTTTTGGCAGTGTGGAAAATGCACTAAAAGATATTGAAGATTTTACTCGTCAGATTGTAAATGATGATAAAATTCCACTTATGATTGGTGGTGAACATCTAGTTACTTTAGGCAGTGTACGTGCTGTAGCCGAAAAATATGATGATTTGCATATTATTCATTTTGATGCACATGCTGACCTTCGTGATGATTATTTAGGAGCTAAATTATCTCATGCTACAGTGCTTCATCGTGTATGGGATATCGTTGGCGATAATAAAATTTATCAATTTGGTATCAGAAGTGGTGAACGTGCTGAATTTGCTTGGGGCAAAGAGCATGTACAGACTAGACGTTTTGATTTTGTAGGTTTGGAAGATGTTGTAGAAAAATTAAAAGGAAAACCTGTTTACTTTACAGTGGATTTAGATGTATTAGATGCAGCTGTATTCCCTGGAACTGGTACACCAGAAGCAGGTGGAGTATCTTTTGATGAACTTCGTCGTGCAATGAATTTAGTAGCTAATAAATGCAATGTAGTAGGCTGTGATATGGTAGAATTATCTCCACCATATGACCAAAGTGGTATCTCTACAGCTACTGCTTTAAAATTACTACGTGAATATTTATTAGCTTTAGATTATAATATAAATAATAAATAAATTTTTATAAAAGGGGGAATTTGCCAAATGGGTAAAGCTCTAATTATTGGTTGTGGTGGTGTAGCAAGTGTTACTATCCATAAATGTTGTCAAAATAGTGATGTATTCGAAGAAATCTGTATTGCTAGCCGTACAAAAAGCAAATGTGATGCTTTAAAAGAAAAATTAAGCGGTGGCAAAACAAAAATTACTACAGCTCAAGTAGATGCTGATGATGTAAATCAACTTATTAACTTAATCAATGAATTCAAACCAGATGTAGTAATCAACTTAGCTCTTCCATATCAAGATTTAACAATCATGGACGCTTGTCTTGCTACTAAAGTTCATTATGTGGATACTGCAAATTATGAACCATTAGATACTGCTAAATTTGAATACAAATGGCAGTGGGCTTATCGTGAACGCTTTGAAAAAGCTGGAATTACTGCACTTTTAGGCAGTGGTTTTGACCCAGGTGTAACAGGCGTATTCTCTGCTTATGCAATGAAACATCATTTTGATGAAATTAACTATATTGATATCTTGGATTGTAATGCAGGTGATCATGGTTATCCATTTGCTACAAACTTCAATCCTGAAATCAATATCCGTGAAGTTTCTGCTAATGGTAGCTACTGGGAAGATGGTAAATGGGTAGAAACTAAACCTATGGAAATAAAACGCGTGTACAATTTCCCAGAAATTGGCGAAAAAGACATGTATTTACTTCACCATGAAGAACTTGAATCTTTGGGCTTAAATATCAAAGGTATCAAACGTATTCGTTTCTTCATGACTTTTGGTCAGTCTTATTTAACTCATTTAAAATGTTTAGAAAATGTAGGCATGACTTCTATCGAACCTATCGAATTTGAAGGTCATAAAATCGTGCCACTTCAATTCTTAAAAGCTGTACTTCCAGATCCAGCTAGCCTTGGCCCTCGCACAGTAGGCAAAACAAATATCGGCTGTATTTTCCAAGGTAAAAAAGATGGCAAAGATAAAATATATTATTTATACAATGTTTGCGACCATCAAGAATGCTACAAAGAAGTTGGTTCTCAAGCAATCTCTTATACAACTGGCGTTCCAGCAATGATTGGTGCAATGCTCATCATGAACGGCACATGGAAAAAACCAGGTGTATATAATATTGAAGAATTTGATCCAGATCCATTTATGGACGCTCTTAATAAATGGGGTCTTCCATGGAAAGAAAGCTTCAATCCTGATTTAGTAGAATAAAATATATTTATTAATAAAAATAAGACAGTATGCCGTTGGTGTACTGTCTTATTTAAATAAATTGAGATTTTGATTTAGAATATTATAATATTTAATTAAAAATAATTTTAAGGAAGTGATTTAGTGAAATTAGAAGAAAAGTTACAAAATGTAGCAACTCCTAGTTATGTTATGGACGAGAAAAAACTTCGTGAAAATCTTGAAGTTTTAAAAATGGTACAAGATAGAACAGGTTGTCATATTTTACTTGCACAAAAAGCTTTTTCCATGTTTTATTTTTATCCCATGATTGGCAAATATCTAAAAGGTGCTACAGCAAGTGGTATTTTTGAAGCTAAATTAGCTCATGAATTTATGAAGGATAAGGAAAATCATATATTTTCTCCAGCATATAAAGAAAAAGATTTTGCTGAAATCGTAGAGATTTGCGACCATATAATTTTTAATTCTTTTAATCAATGGGAAAAATATAAAGATATAGCTTTAGCTAAAGGCAAAGAATGTGGTATTCGCATTAATCCAGAATGTTCTACACAAGAAGGACATGCTATTTATGATCCATGTGCCAAAGGTTCTCGCTTAGGTGTTACACTTGATAATTTTGAGCCAGAAAAATTAAAAGGATTGAAAGGACTTCATTTCCATACACTTTGCGAACAAAATTCTGATGATTTAAAAACTACATTAGATGCTATTGAAGCAAAATTTGGCAAATATCTATATGATTTAAAATGGCTCAATTTTGGTGGTGGTCATCATATTACTCGCGAAGATTATGATATTGAACTTTTGATAAATTGCATCAATCATATGAAGGAAAAATATGATTTAGAAATTTATTTAGAACCTGGTGAAGCTGTGGCATTAAATGCTGGTTATTTAGTCAGTGAAGTCTTAGAGCTTATTCACAATGACATAGATATTGCAATTTTAGATACTTCTGCTGCTTGTCATATGCCTGATGTATTGGAAATGCCATATAGACCAAATGTAATTAATTCAGGAAAACCAAATGAAAAAGCATATACTTACCGTTTTGGTGGCCCTACTTGTCTTGCAGGTGATATCATAGGGGAATATTCTTTTGATAAACCTTTAAAAGTTGGCGATAAAATTATTTTCTGCGATATGGCTATTTATTCCATGGTAAAAAATAATACTTTCAATGGTATGCCACTTCCAGATATTGCCGTTTTACATGAAGATGATACTATTGAAGTAGTAAAATCTTTTGGCTATGAAGATTTTAAAATGAGATTGTCCTAAATTATTAATCATAAATTTAGTTATATCTTATGATATTTAATGAAATAAAGATTATTTAAGTTGATTTATTTGGCTTAAATAATCTTTATTTTGTTTGATTTATAGTCTAATATGGCAGTTAATTTGGCAACAATATTTTATAAACATGGCTTTTGCGGTATAATATCTTTATATTATTTGAATAAGGGAGGGTTATTATGTCGAAAAAAACACAGGCTACATTGGTTTTAGTCATCATGTTTTTGGGATTTATTGCTACATATAAATTAGATTCTTTTTGGGGCTTATTGCTAAATCATGGATTTTTGGCTGCCTTAATCGGTGGTTTAGCGGATTGGTTTGCAGTTACAGCTCTATTTAGAAAACCACTGGGATTTATCTCTTATCGTACAGAGATATTACCTCGTAATCGTGAACGTATCATGGACGAGATAGTAAAATTTATCGGTAGAGATTTATTAAATCCAGAATACATCATTAATAATATTAAAAATTATAATATGGCAATGATGGTAGTAGAGTACGCTCAAAGAGGTGGCAAAGAAAAAGCCAAAGTAGCATTAAAAGAATTAGTTATGCAGGTAATTAATTCACTTGATACGAAAAAAGTAGGTTATTCATTGGCAAGCGCCTTGAAGAGTCGTCGTAAGAATTTTAATATAGCAAGGATTATCATTCAATTTTTACTAGATTTTATCAAGACACCAGCAGGGGATAAATGCATAGACTATATCATAAAAATGGTTAGAGCTACAGTGCCAGAATTGTTGGCAAAGGATTTCATGCATAAATTAATTGACGATAATGTAAGCATTATCAAAGAAAAATATATAAAAGATAGTCAAAAACGTAGTTTTATGTTTGAAATGATGGATTTATCTAGTGAAAATTTGACACAGAAATTAAATAAAAAATTAGATGAATATACTAATTTATTACTGGATTATGATAGTAAAGAACGTGAACATTTAAAAACTTTACTTGCAGAAAAAATAGAAATTCTAGGCAGTAGAAATGGCTATAAGCAAAAAGTTGCTCAATTAGAACATTACTTTTTTGTGAAGAAATTTGATTTTAGCGATAATTTAGTGTCTTTAATCGATAATTTCTGTCAAAATAGCGAAAATAGAGAACAATTATGGAAGCAGATTGAAGATTATCTAGATAATCTTATTGCTAAATTAGCTGTAGATGATGAAATGCAGGCTAAATTAAATAAGTTTTTCATTAATACAATAACGAAGATAATTCAAAATAATTCACAATGGGGCTTAGATTATATTAAAGATGAATTGATGAAGTATTCACAGCAAGAATTTGTCGATTTAGTAGAAAAACGTGTTGGTGATGACCTTCAAATGATACGTATAAACGGTTCTGTAGTTGGTGCTATTGCTGGTATGGGATTATATGTAATATCCTTTGTTGTGGAAAGGATGTGCGGATAATGGATAGATTTAATAGAGCAGATAAAACATTATGTGTATTATTTATTTGTTTTTTAGTAATTTTAGCTTTAAGAACTTTATATCCACAATATATTATTTTCGAATTGTTATTATTTTGCAGTGAAGCGAGTTTAGTTGGTGGGATTGCGGACTGGTTTGCAGTTACAGCTTTATTTAAAAAGCCACTAGGATTTCCTTTTCATACAGCTATATTGCCAAGACGTAGAGATGCCTTTATAAATTCTTGCGTGAGAATGTTGCAGACAGAATTTTTATCTAAACGTAAAATTTATAGACGTATATGTAATGCTGATTTATTATCATGGGGTTTAAATTGGGCTAAAAATCCTGATAATAAAAAATATATATTAAATGAAGTTATGCAGTTTTTAGTGAAAAAAATCGCTGAAATAGATACTGCTAAAGTAGCGCAAAAAAACAGTGAAAAGATAGCTCAACTTATTTTAAAAGAGTCTATGGGTGATTTATCGCATAATTTAATGGGCGTATTGCTCAAAAGTGAAAATAGTCAGCTTGCTGTAGATAAAGGTATAAATTTCTTGAAAGGATATTTTTCAGGAAGAGAAGGAAAAGCAAGAATAGATGCTTTTCTTGAAAATTATCAGAAGCAGTATGAAAGCGGTCTAGGCGGTCTGATGTTATCTTTGGCTTTAGCGACAAATACTTTAGACCCAGATGAATTGTCTTTAATAATTCATGAACGTATTTTAGATTTATTAGATGATGTCAGCGATAAAGATGGCGAATTATATGCAAATCTTATAAATTTATATGAAGAAGCTTTGATGAATATTCGTGATGATGAAAACTGGGTTGATAGCTTAAATACTTTGCGTGATAGTTTTGTAGAAATGGGTATTGTGGAAAAAATTCTACAAAATTCTTTGCGCAATTTTTGTGAATATCTATTAGCTAATAATAATAGAGAGAATAAGCTTTATCAGACAATAGAACAGATTTTAAGTGAAGAAATAGATAGATGTATCGAAAAATTAAATACAAATAATGAATTTAAATCAAAAATAAATCGTTTTGTATTAGATGTTGTTCATCGTAGTGCTTTAAAAGGTGAAGATGTAATCTTAGAATTAGCACGTAAATTTTTAGAAGGATTAACAGATAAGCAATTAAATGAGTTAGTGTACGATAAAGTCGAAACAGATATGATATGGATACGTTTAAACGGCTCTATCGTTGGCGGTATCATAGGCTTTTTTGCTTTTTGGTTATTGCAATTAGTGAACAATTAGGAGGAATTAATTTTGCAACAGGCAGAAATTCCCAAGAGTATTAATAATTGGCTATTGATGTTAAGTCCTTATCAAGTTTTAGTTTTTTCTTTTTTAGGCTTAATATTAGTAGGTGCATTTTTATTGATGTTACCTATAGCATCTAATGATGGTAGCAGTCTATCATTTATAGATGCTTTATTTACTGCAACATCAGCTGTATGTGTTACTGGTTTAATTGTGGTGGATACTGGTCAATATTTTTCTATATTTGGGCAATTAGTAATTATTATGTTGATTCAAATTGGCGGTTTTGGTGTAATGACAATGACGACAGTATTTGCCTTGATTTTGGGAAAGCGTATTCAGCTTAGAAGTAGGTTAATAGCTCAAGAATCATTGAACAGGTTGACTGTTGGGGGCGTTGTAAAATTAATTAAATTATTGGTAAAGACCACTTTATGTATTGAATTTATAGGTGGCGTACTACTATCTTTTCGTCTATATCCTGATTATGGATTACATGGGATATATATGGCGTTTTGGCATTCTATATCAGCATTTTGTAATGCTGGTTTTGATATTTTTGGAGGTACTAATATTTTTAAATATAATACTGACCCTTTATTTTGTTTAGTCATCGCTTTTTTGATTATATTAGGCGGTATTGGTTATGGTGTAACGGTAGAACTTTACCAAAAACATAATTGGAAGATGTTTTCTTTGCATGCTAAAGTTGCTTTATTGACGACTTTGATTTTATTGGTAATTGGTACAATAGTATTATTCTTTTTAGAATATAATAATGAAAATACGATTGGTAATTGGGATTGGTGGCATAAGTTAATAGGGACTTTCTTTTTATCTACAACTTCACGTACAGCAGGATATACTTTGATGGATACAGGAGCATTACATGAAGCTTCATTATTTTTTATCATCATCTTGATGTTCTTAGGAGCATCTCCTGGTTCTACTGGTGGCGGGATAAAAACTACAACTTTTGCGATAATTTTTGCGACAGTTACCTCTATAATTCGTGGCAATGAAGAAGTTACATTGTTTAAAAGACGTATTGAACATGATTTGATTGTAAAATCTTTGGCTATTTTTTATATAGCAGCAGCTTTAGTAGTTTTAGGAACAATGTTTTTATGTTTAACAGAAGATTTTCCATTTATAAAAATATTATTTGAAGTTACATCGGCATTGGCCACTGTAGGTTTATCCACAGGGATTACTTCTAGTTTGACTGTTTATGGTAAGTCCATATTGGTTTTAATAATGTTTATTGGTCGTCTAGGCGTACTTACATTTTTGATGGCTATTGCTATGCGCAATCGAAAAACAGCTAAAATCGGATATCCTTCAGAGCGTATTGGGGTAGGTTGATTAATAAGTTTTAGGTTTAGATAAAATGATGAAATATATTAGAAAATTAAATCCATACCAGATTGTTTTATGTAGTTATGGGATAATAATATTGACTGGTACTATGTTGTTGATGTTGCCGATTACAGTGGTAGATATCGAGCCTTTGAGTTTTGTCGATGCATTATTTATGTCAGCGTCAGCAGTATGTGTATCGGGTGTTTCTATATTTAGTTTAGGTGATAATTTTTCTGTATTTGGGCAAATAATAATTATTATTTTGGTGCAAATTGGAGCTTTAGGAATTATGACTATCACTACTATTTTGGCAGTGGTGATGGGTAAACGCATTCAACTTCGAGATAGATTATTAATTCAAGAGTCATTGCAAAGATGGTCAGTGGCTGGAGTAGTGCGACTTGTAATCAGTATTGTGAAAATGACTGTTGCTTTTGAATTTATTGGTGGAGTTATTTTAACAATTATTTTCTGTCAAGATTATAGTGTAGGCACAGCTATTTATTTTGGTTTTTGGCATTCTGTATCGGCTTTTTGTAATGCAGGTTTTGATATTTTAGGTGGAAGTAATTTTGCAGATTATATTTTTCACCCATTTTTTAATCTAATATTATTGATAGAAGTTGTTTGTGGCGGATTGGGTTTTGCTGTTTTACTAGATATCTATCAAAAACGCAAATGGCAAAAATTGAGTATTAATAGTAAGCTTGTACTTGTTACTACTGGTTTTTTAATTCTTATCGGCAGTGTACTTATTTTTATTTTAGAATATGGAAATAAAAATACTTTAGGCGATTTAGGTTTATTTGATAAAGTGATGGTAAGTACATTCATGGCTTCGATGGCTAGAACATCAGGATTTTCAATGCTCGATATAGGCTCATTGACAGAACCTAGTTTATTGTTGATTATGTTTTTGATGTTTATTGGCGGTTCGCCAGCTTCAACAGGTGGCGGTATTAAAACTACTACTATAGCTGTTATCTTTGCAGCTATTTGGTCACTCATTCGTGGTCGTGAAGATGTTGTTATCTTTGAGCGTACTGTACCACCGATTGTCATTTTCCGTGCGATGAGTATTTTCTTTGTCAGTGCGATTGTCGTATTTTTGATGTCAATGTTTTTATGTTTGACAGAAGATATTGCTTTGTCTAAAATCTTATTTGAGTCTGTATCTATGTTCGCTACTGTAGGTCTGCCTACAGGTACGATAAATGAAATGGACGCTTCTAGTAGAATTGTAATTATTTTTGTAATGTTGATGGGACGAATTGGTATTATTTCTTTTGCGATGGCACTTGTTATTCGCAAGAAGAAAAATAAAATTCGCTATCCTGAAGATAAATTTATTATTGGTTAAGGAGAATTTTTGCATGGGTCTTAGTGTTAAAATACCAGGTTCTTGTGGCGAGTTAGTACAAGGCATGATTGATGATATACCTTTTTTAGTTACTTGTCCTATTTCAATGTATACCAAGGCGAGTATAACAAAATATTTTTCCTATTTACCATATAAAGCTCGTTTGGCACGCAATAAAACGCTTGATTATCTGGGCACTAAATCTTATGCAAAATTTTGTTTGACTACAGAATTATTGACAGGAAAGGGCATGGCTTCAAGTAGTGCAGATATTGCAAGTATTTGTCAGCTGACAGCTCTTTCTTGTAAACGGATATTATCGCAAGATGAAATATCAAAGATTGCAACAAGCATTGAGCCAACTGATGGTATTTTTTGTAAAGGCATTGTCAGATATAATCATTTGAATGGTCAAGTTTTAGAACATTTAGGTTTAGCGCCAAAGATTAAGATATTGATGTTTGATTGCGGTGGCAAGGTCGATACTTTATCTTTTAATCGTCGCAAGGATTTGAAACGCTTGTATCAAGAAAATGAAAATACAATTAAAGAAGCTTTAGATTATTTGCGTTTAGGCTTTAAAGAGAAAAATAATAAATATATCGGCAAAGCTTGTGTTATGAGTGCATATGCAAATCAAAAAATATTATATAAGAAGCAATTAGAAGATATCATGATAATATCCGAAGATTATCAGGCAATAGGTGTAAATGTTGCTCACAGTGGCACTGTCATTGGTGTATTATTTGATGATAATTGTGAGGAAAGTTTAATTGAAGAATGTAAACAAAAAATATTAAGTGAATGTTTTGATTTACATTATTTGAATTTAGTAAAAATGATTTCTGGTGGAATTGTCATAGAAAGAGAGTAAATTATGCAAAAGTTTGAGCATGGCGGAGATTTAAAAAAAATAATGGCACAAGAAAATTTAGATAAAATCATAGATTTCAGTGCTAATATAAATCCATATGGATTATCTAAAAATATAAAAAAAGCGATTGTTGACCATATTGATGATATAATTCATTATCCAGAGCCAGATGCAAGAGAGCTTTGTGGTAAAATCGCCGAAAATTATGGTATCAGTGCAGATAAAATTATCGTAGGTAATGGCGCAGTAGAATTATTATATATACTTTGCCATATATTAAAGCCTAAAAATGCGTTGATTGTATCTCCAGGTTTTAGTGAATATGAAAGAGCAGCTAAAGCTTCTGGAGCGAATATAAATTATGTGATGTTATCTGAAAAACAGGAATTTAATTCTCCTATGCGAGATTTAATCGTGAATATAAAAGGCAACGATATTTTATTTATCGGCAATCCTAATAATCCAACAGGTACATTATTTACTGTAGAAGATATGGAGCTTTTGATTGAACATGCTGAAAATAATGGCTGTTTTGTAGTTGTTGATGAGTCTTTTATGGATTTTATCAAAACAAGTGAAGCTTTTTCCGTGCTTCCTTTAGTGGAAAAATATCATAATTTATTTGTATTGCATTCTTTGACTAAATTTTATGCATTACCAGGACTTCGCTTAGGTTTTGCAGCTACAGACCATGAAGTTTTAGACCCACTTTATCAGGCGAAAGACCCATGGAATGTGAATGCTTTAGCACAGATTGCAGGTATGGTAGCTTTAGAGGATAAAGTATATCAGCGTCGCAGTAGAACATATACAAGAACAGAGATAAATTATCTTTATGAAGAACTAGAAACTTTTGATAAATTGAAAGTATATGAGCCAACTGTTAATTTTATTTTAGTGAATATAGAAAAAACAAAGATGATAGCTAATGAGTTAAAAGCAAAATTATTAGAATATGGTATAGCTATTCGCAATTGTGAAAACTATCCAGGATTAAATGAGTATTTCGTGCGTTTTGCGGTGCGAACTCGTGAAGAAAATGATGAATTAATTGATGCTTTAACAGAGATTTTAGCTTAAAAAAAGTGTCTACTAAATTATATTTTGCTGTGAAGATAAAATATAATAAGTAGACACTTTCTTTATTTTGTAGCATAAAGCGAATTTGCCTGGCGTATTTTGATATTTAAATGTTGATAGAGATATTGATAAGCACTATGGACTTCTTGTGGTATATCTACATGGGCGATAAAATCTTTACCTTGAGGGCCATAACCATTGATATTATCTGTAAGACGAGGAATTTCTCCCATGAGTAGCTCAATATATTTATCAATATTCCACATTTGCCAGATATTATTTTGTTCTAAACATAATTTATCATTTTGAACAGTGAAATGAACTTTATATGTGGCATAATTGATTAAAGTAGTATCACAAGGACAATATTTTCGAAAACCTGCGTCCATGCGATTTTGCATAGTAGCATCTTGCATAAAAATGATGGATTTTGGCTTTAAATCTAGATTTTTTAAAAGTTCTAGAGCATTAGTGATATTATTACCGCAGTTAGTGGATTTAGTTTCTAGTAAACAATCTGTGATATTGTATTTATTTTTCAGATAAAGGGCAAAAATTTCTGCTTCAGATTTACTAGAGATATCTATATCGGCTAGAGATAATTGCATTTTTTGACGGAGTGCTTCTGTAGTATGACCAGCACCGCCGACTAAAAGATAATTTTTAGCTATATTTTGTTGATGAGCTTTAGCAAATACACCAGCACCTTCAGGAATAGAACCACCGAATAAAATCAACAAATCGGCTTGATTTATTTTGTATTTTGCTTGCAATTCATCGGGTGATAGTGCCGTTAAATCTCTTTTAGCTAAAAAATCAATGAGAATATTTAAATTTTGGGCGATAAGTGTATTCATAAAATAACATTCCTTTAATAAGTAATATCTTCGTCAGGTTGTTGACCGTCGTGAGCTTGCCAAACACATTCTGTCATTTTGAAATCAGTAAATGTAGCTTTAAATGAAGAATTTTCTGGGCTACAAGCATAAATGCCAAATTGGATATCACCAGAAGCTTCCCAAAGATGACATATGCGCATTTGATTATAATTTATGCCATCAAGAGAATATTCTATGCGAAAATCATCTTTTCGGCGACTTAATCTATACCAAATGGATTTTATAGAACTATCAATAACAGTTGTCGCCCAATCAGAATATCCTTTATTAGTAACAACACTACCCAAATGTTGAATATCTTCATTTTCATATTCAACGGAAGCTTTGAGCCAGTTTTCACTATCTAAATATAAGACGATACCGCATTGGTCAAATCGAACTTTGCTATCAAAATCTGTCTTAACAGTAAGTGAAAAGAATTCTTCACTTGTATTCATCTGTAGCACAGGAGCATTATCATTTCTGAAGTGATAATATGTTCTTTGCCATAAATCAGTATGAGGTGAAGTTATGATTTCGATTTTATCTTTAGTTATACTAAATGATAAAGGTTTACGAGTCCAATGTAGCTTATCTACATCAAAAAACATAGTAACATCTCCTTTATTTTGGTGTATATATATTATTTTAATTTTATATATGTATCTTGTGAAGGCAAAAAAAAACCGATAGGGAGAGAAACCTATCGGAGAGCAAAAACTTATATAACTTTATTGAGTTATGTATATAGTATAATCTGATTAGATTAAAATATGATTAAAGTACAGATTAAAAATAGATTAAATTTAAATAAATATTATAATAAATAGATGATATCTTATAAGTATATTATTTTGATAGGAATTTTAGAAATGAGAAAAAAGAATAACTCTTGACATTGAGATATTGCTTTATTATAATGAAGACATCATAAAGATATATGTAAAAGTAATGCGAAAGACATGATTGAAGAATTATATGTTTACAGAGAGAGAAGTCGAGGCTGGAAACTTCTTAAGCATACTCTTTGATTACCACTTTCAAACTGCAAAGCTGAACTATAGATTTAGATTTATTTATTAAGTTTTGCCGGAGAAATTCCGTTATCATTTTTGAGTTGGTCATATTTTATGGCAAACAGGGTGGAACCGCGAACTACAAGCCTCGTCCCTAGTTTTGGGATGGAGGCTTTTTATTTTTTTAGGAGGTTAATAAAATGGCAAATATCACATTAAAAGATGGTGCTGTTCGTGAAGTAGCTGAAGGCACTACTGTTCTTGATTTTGTAAAATCCTTTAGTAATTCTTTAGCAAAAAAAGCTTTAGCTTGTAAAATTGATGGAGAAACTAAAGATTTAATGACTGTTATAGATGGAGATCATCAAGTAGAAATTTTAACTTTTGAAGATGAAGATGGTCGTTGGGCACTTCGTCATAGTGCTTCTCATATTTTAGCTCAAGCTGTAAAACGTCTTTATGGCGACAAAAATGTAAAACTTGCAATTGGTCCTGCAATTGACAATGGTTTTTACTATGATTTTGATATGGATCATCAGCTTAGCACTGAAGATTTAGCAAAAATCGAAAAAGAAATGAAAAAAATTGTTAAAGAAAATTTAGCAATTGTACGTAAAGAAGTTACTCGTCAGGAAGCACTTGATTTCTTCAATGCTGAAGGCGAAAGCTATAAAGTAGAATTAATCAATGATTTACCAGAAGATGCAATGATCACTATGTACAGTCAAGGTGAATTCACTGATCTTTGTGCAGGTCCACACGTAGTATCTACAGGTAAAGTAAAAGCTATTAAATTACAATCTGTTGCTGGTGCTTATTGGCGTGGTAGCGAAAAAAATAAAATGCTTCAACGTGTATATGGTACAGCATTTGAAAAACAAGCTGATTTAGATGCTTACTTAAAAATGCTTGAAGAAGCTGCTAAACGTGATCACCGCAAACTCGGTAAAGAACTCGATTTATTCAGCTTACATGAAGAAGGTCCAGGCTTCCCATTCTTCCATCCAAATGGTATGGTAATCAGAAATGAACTCATCAATTATTGGCGTGAAGTTCATCGTCAATTTGGTTATCAGGAAATCAAAACTCCAATGATTATGAACCGTAAACTTTGGGAAACTTCTGGTCACTGGGATCATTATAAAGAAAATATGTACTTCACAAAAATTGATGGTGAAGATTATGCAATTAAACCAATGAACTGCCCAGGTGGTATGCTTGTTTATTTAACACAGCAACACAGCTATCGTGATTTACCACTTCGCCTTGGTGAACTTGGTCTTGTACATCGTCATGAATTATCTGGTGCATTACATGGTTTAATGCGTGTACGTAACTTCACTCAAGATGATGCTCATATCTTTATGTTACCTAACCAGATTGAAGATGAAATCCAAAGAGTTATTGACTTATTTGATAAAGTTTATAGCACATTTGGTTTAACTTATCATGCAGAACTCAGCACACGTCCTGAAGACTCCATGGGTTCTGATGAAGTTTGGGAAACTGCAACTAATGCACTTAGAAATGCACTTGAACATCGTGGTCTTAAATACGTTATCAACGAAGGCGATGGCGCTTTCTATGGTCCAAAAATCGACTTCCATTTAACTGACTCTATCGGTCGTACTTGGCAGTGTGGTACAATTCAGCTTGATATGTTAATGCCTGAAAAATTCGATCTCACTTATATCGGTGAAGATGGTCAGAAACATCGCCCAGTAATGATTCACCGTGTAGTATACGGAAGTATCGAACGCTTTATCGGTATTTTAATTGAAAACTATGCTGGTGCATTCCCAGTATGGCTCGCTCCTGTACAGGTTAAAATCTTACCTATCAGCGATAAATATGTTGATTATGCTTATGAAATCAAACGCAAAATGTTTGACCTCGGCATTCGTGTAGAAGTTGATGACCGCAATGAAAAAATCGGTTACAAAATCCGTGAAGCTCAAGTTAAAAAAGTTCCATACAGCATTATCGTAGGTGAATCCGAATTAGAAAATAAAAATATTTCTGTTCGTAAACGTCGTGAAAAAGATACTGTTACTATGGATACTGATGAATTTATAAACAATCTTCTTGAAGAAATTAAAACAAAAGCTCAGTAATCAATAAAGTAAAAGCTCTTAATAGTTTTTATTATAAACATATTAATTTGCTAAAAAGACTTAGTTCTATATTTTATAGGACTAAGTCTTTTTGTTTATTTTTTATCATAAGATTTTATAAAATTTTTAATAGAATAATTTGGTTTTTATTACGGTATTATCTAAGCAATTATTTTTTGGACGATACCTTCTTTTTTTAATAATTTCATGCACTGTAATTTTTATTCTAAATGTAGAATAATTTATTATTATTTCTTTTATTATATTTATGAAGAAGTTTCATTTAAATATTTAGTAAAAAACTGCACTCCCAAAAATATTTTTGTCTAATTTTTGGAGTGCAGTTCAAAAAATAAAGATATTTATTCATATTTAAATTTATTTATAAATTCTTTTTCAAAATATAGTTCTGTATAAACATAAGCGTCTTTAAATAGATACCATTTTAATTTATTCATAAATGGTGGAGTATAATGCCTTTTTTCACTTTTGGCATCACTTATAAATTTTTGTATTTGCGGATTATTTTCTCCTGAACAAACTAATATATATACTACATTATTTTTAGCAAATTTAGTTGGATTTTTATAATCAAAGTTATCCACCAAATTTTTATTTTTCATATTATATAAGATATCCAATAACATATACCAATTTCCATAAGCTTTTCGAATAATATTGTGTTTAACTTTTGAACTATCCGATTTTATTTTTGTATCTTTAAATTCAATCAAAAACCATATATTATCTTTATTAATAAGAAATGCATCTACTGCGTTTATATTATTTTCTTTTTTAGTAGTATTACTCTTTATTTTACAATAAAAATCTGTAAAATCATCCATTTTTATAACATTTAATTTTTTATCCCCATCATATAAATAATAATTGTTATTATCGTTCAATGAAGCATTTTTCATATCAGACAAAAAACGCTTTGAAAGTTCTTCTATATTATCATCACTAATAGCTAAATTTTCTTTAAGATAATTCTGTAATAATAAAATAAACTTTTGATAATTATTCATCTTCATTTTCTTCCAATTCATAATTAAGTTCATCTAAATGAAATTTTGGTATAAACATTTGTTTATAAATTTCTTCTGTTTCATTTGTTACATCAACAAAAGTATTAAAATTATCTTCATTTTTAGCTAAATAAAATTTACATTTATCAATATTTTTATGTTTTTTAGCATAATATTCAATAGCAGCTAAAAAATCTGCACTATGTGTTGTTACAATAATACTTAAATCAAAAAATTTCTGCAACAATACAATGATTTGTGCATATTGCATTTGCCATTTAGGATGAAGATGAATTTCTGGTTCATCTAATATAAGTACATCTTTTTCTTTTAAAATGTTTCGTTCTAATAATATCTTTAATATAACAAAAGCTTTTAAACCAGTAGATAAATTATTTATATTAATAGGTTTATTGAATTTTTTACTTTGCAAACTAATATTATTATCCTGAAATAAAATATTTCCTTCAACTACATCATTTAATATAGCATATATTTCTTCTAATGATTTTTCAGCAAATAATGAAGCAAATACATTTTCATTTTTTAATCTATCATATTTTTCTATACTATCAATCAAATGTCTTTGTTCTACTGAAAAATATCTTCCTCTATAAAATGGTATTGATAGTGATTTTGTATTCAATGAATTTATAATAAACGGATCATCTATATAAAAAGCTTCATGTAATATTTTATACGGTACTTCTAGTTTTATACATCTATCATTACTAAATTTAATTTTTATATCTCTATCTTTAATAGTTAATACAATATCCATTATAGAATTTACATTAGATAAAGAATTAATTTGTTCATTAAATACTTCTAAAAAATATCTTTGTAAAAATTCTTTTTGTAAATCTGTTTCTGATACATTCATTATTTTATCAACAGAATTTTTTATTTTAATTTGTAAATCTTTTAAACTTTCTTCTGTAATTTCTATTTGATAATGATTTATTATCGATTGTATATTATTTTCTATATCAATATTTTTATGCTCTGTTAATAGATTTGATAAATTTCTTGGTAAACGTCTGGTCATTTCAAATAAATTAATAGGTAAATCTTCTTTATCAAAATAATCCATGCATATTCGTTTAATATTTTTATTTAATTCCTGTTTACGCAAATCTTTAATTTTTTCTTCACTATTACATAAAGCATTAAATATTGCAAATAAAGCTTTACCTATAGTAGATTTTCCCGTATTGTTATCTCCAGCTATTATTGTTATCCCATTTATTTCTATATTGGCTCTATCTACCATTCCTAAATTTTCTATTTTTAATAACATATTAAAACCTCATTTATAAAGTTTTTTACCTTAATTATAACAATATAATTACGATTATCAATTAAATTAACAATTTTATTAAGATGGTTTTTTTTAATTTGTGTTTTTTCATAGATACGTTACTTTTTTTCTTACTAATGTTTATATTTAATAATTTTTTGTTTAACAGAGACGTGTATTTATAATTTTTATGAAGTTATTGTGTAATATTACCATGTTTATAATAAGCTATCCATGAGTGAAAATGAGTTGTATTTGAGTATTTAGTAAAAAACTGCATCTCCAAAATTTTTTTGGGTGCAGTTTTTACTATTAAGAGCTTTTTTAATTAAAATTTAATTATTTTATCCATTTACCACAAGCTTTATCTTGGCAGATTTTATTATTATCTACAACTAATTGACCGCGTAAAAATGTTTTGATAGGCCAGCCTTTGATTTTTCTACCAGCAAAAGCAGTTAGTGGTTGTTTGCTGTGAAGTTTTTCATTTTCAATAGTATCGACTTTATTCATATCGACAACTACAATATCGGCATCTTTACCGATTTCTAAATTACCTTTATTTGGTAAATTATAGATATCAGCTACATTTTTAGCCATGACTTTCACTAAGAAAGGCAAAGTGATATGACCATTATTTACTTCATTGAGCATTAATGGAAGCATAGTTTCTACACCGCACATGCCAGCAGGAATGGAGAATAAATCACCTTGTTTTTCACTGATGATATGTGGTGCATGGTCAGAGGCGATAAAATCTATCGTGCCATTTTTCAATCCTTGCCAAAGTGCAAGTCTATCTTCTTCATGTTTGATGACAGGATATACTTTCATCATTGACCCTACACTATCATAATCTTTAGCAGATAAAAATAGATATTGTGGGCAAGTTTCAGCAGTTATATTTACACCATTAGCCTTTGCTTGAGCGACTGCTTCCATTCCCATTTTAGAAGTCAAATGAAGAATATGAAGTCTAGCACCAGTGGCTTTAGCAAGTAGACTAGCTGTTTGGATAGTCAAAGCTTCTGCTAGAGCTGGTCGAGATTGGATTAAAGCTTCATAATCTTTTTTACCAGATTGTTGCAAGCGTTTAGTTAAAGTTTGAATTAATTCAATATTTTCAGCATGAATGGCGATTATTTTTCCTGTTTTTGCCATTTGTTCAAAAATTTCATAGACTTCACCATCGCCAAGAGGTGGGATAATATCTTCATCTTTAGGATTGTAATTATAAATTAAAGCTTTTGTTTTGGCATTTATAGCATATCCCCAGAAGAATTTTACAGCACTAGCACCAGCTTCACAAAGTCTAGGTAAATCGCCAAGGTTGATTTCACCTAAAGAAAGACCCCAAATACCATAATCAGCAAAAGCTTTAGGAGCAAAATAATTTACTTTTTGCAATAAATCTTGCTCATTTAAAACAGAAGGATTTGTATTGGGCATATCAAATACAGTAGTTACGCCACCGGCAATAGCAGCTTGTGTGCCGGTTGTAAAATCTTCCTTAGCAGTAGCTCCAGGATCACGAAAATGACAATGCGTATCAATACAGCCAGGTAAAAGATACTTACCAGAAACATCATAAACCTCAGTAGCAGGCTTATCCGCTAAAGAAATTTCAACAATCTTTTCATCTTGTATATAAATATTTCCTAGATAGATTTCATTTTCATTAACAATAAAACCATTTTTTAAAGCCAAATCATACATAAAAAAATTATCCCTCCTAAGAATTATAAAATACATTTTTCCTTTATATAAAAAATAAACTATAACAAATAGCATAACATATTTTTAAAATGCTAAAAATAATAAAAATTACGTTAAAAATTCCGCAGATAAGATTTATAATTTAAGCAATAAATAGTACATATTATTTTCAAAGTTAAAATTTTATCTGCGGTGTATTTCTTTTGTTACTTTTCTTTGTCCATAAAAGAAAAGTAATAATAACTTATTATAGCATAGTGGCAAGTATTAGAATATATTTTATGTTTAATCTCGTTATAGGGATATGTTATAATGATGACTTAGGTTTTAGTTAAATGGAGATGTTATTTTGAAAAATAAAGCTTATGTGTTGTTGTCTTTTGCTGGAATTTTATGGGGTTTTCAGCCTGTAGTGGTGAAATTCATTGTAGCGGAGATGAACCCACCTACTTTAGTATCTTTCCGATATTTATTACTTAGTGCTACTTTATTTTTATTGATGAAAATTACACATAAAAAAGATTTTATACCGCCCAAAAGTTGTTGGTTACCACTTATAATTATGGGAATAACAGGCGTTAGTTTGAATAATGGTTCACAATTTACAGGGCTACAATATTCTACAGTAGCTAATGCCACTTTGATTGCTGCTATGACGCCAGCTGTTACATCTTTATTAGCTTTTGTATTTTTGCGTGAAAGATTGGCTTTATTGCAATGGATTGGAATTATAATTTCGATATCAGGAACATTGTATTTAATCAGCAATGGAAATTTAGATATTATTTTACATATTTCATTTAATTTGGGAGATATATTATTTTTTGTAGCTCAATTAAGTTGGGCAATTTATTGTTTAATCAGTATTCGTGTGATGAAGAAAATGTCTGTATTATCTGTTACAGCATGGGCAGGAGTATTTGGTGCGATTTTTATTGCAATCTATGGTCATTTTACTTGTGGTTTATTTATACCAGATTTATCTATGAAAGCTATGGCTTCATTTGCATATATTATATGGCTCGGTGGTGTAGGAGCAATGATATTTTGGAATATTGGTGTAAAAAATGTAGGTGCAAGTACAGCTTCCATATTTTTAAATATCATGCCTATTGTGGGGATTGTTACAGCTTCAATAACATTAAATGAAATAATTACTATGGAAGAATGTTTAGGTGCAGTAGTTATTTTATTAGGTGTATATATAACAACACATACAAAGCAAATTTTAGAAAAATTAAATTGGAAAAAGTAAAATAAAGTTAAAATAGATTAATGAAAATAAAATTATTTTTAGCTGAGAAATTTTGCGAAAAAATTAGTTATATAGTATTATGATTATAAAGTATAATGTGTAAAAAGTAGGAGGGTTTCTTTTGAAAAAGCTTGTAGTAACAGGAACAATTTTGCTCAACAAAGCAGTAAATGAAAATGTAAAACACATGGTTATCAAAGCTCCAGAAATTGCAAATCTTGCTGAACCTGGTCAGTTTGTTCATGTGAAGACTTTGCATAGTGAAAACTTTTTGCGTCGTCCATTCAGTATTGCAGATGTAGATAAAAACGAAGGTACAATCACTTTAATTTATCGTATTGTCGGTAAAGGTACAGCTGAATATTCTAGATTAAAAGAAGGCGAAGAATTTAGTATTTTAGGCCCTATCGGTAATGGCTTCAAATTAAAAGAAGGTCGTCCATTGCTCGTAGGCGGTGGTGTAGGTATTGCTCCACTTATCTATTTATCTCGCTTGCTCAAAGACCAAAAACCTATTTTACTTATCGGTGGTAAAAATAAAGATGAAGTATTCTGGGAAGAATATTTAAAAGAATATGCTGATAAAATTTATATCACAACAGATGATGGTTCTGTAGGATTTAAAGGTTTTACTATCCAATTAATGCCTGAAATCTTAAAAGAAAATAATATTGACGCTATTTATACTTGTGGTCCAAATATCATGATGGAAGGCGTGGCAAAACTCGCTTATGAACATGACATTGATTGCCAAGTATCATTAGAAAAACGCATGGCTTGCGGTATTGGTGTATGTCTTGGTTGTACTTTTGATGGCAAACTCACTAAGAAACGTCGTAAAGTTTGTACAGAAGGTCCAGTATTTGATGCCAAGGAGGTATTTTGATGAATTTATCTGTAAAAATTGGAAATCTTGACTTAAAAAATCCTGTAATGGGAGCTTCAGGAACATTCGGATTTGGTAGAGAATATGAAGATTTTCTTGATGTAAATGAAATCGGTGCAATCGTTACTAAAGGCGTTACACCAAAACCTCGTGCTGGTAATCCAGGTGTTAGAATAGCAGAAACTCCTTCTGGTATGCTCAACTGTATCGGTCTTGAAAATCCAGGGGTAGATGCTTTTATTTATGATATCTTACCAAAAATTAAAAAATATAATACTGCTGTTATCGTGAATATTTCCGCAGGTTCTGTAGAAGAATATGCTGAAATGGCATGGCGTTTGGATATTGACGGCGTAGATGCTGTAGAAGTAAATATTTCTTGTCCAAATGTAAAAGAAGGCGGTATCGTTTTTGGTACAGACCCAAAAGCAGCTGCTGCTGTAACTCATGCAGTAAAAACTCATACTAAAAAAACTGTAATTGTAAAACTTTCTCCAAATGTAACAGATATTGTGCAGATGGCAAAAGCAGTAGAAGAAGCTGGTGCAGATGCTATTTCCATGATTAATACATTGACTGGTATGGCAATAGATATCAATACAAGAAAACCATTACTTGGCAATATCACAGGTGGTCTTTCTGGCCCTGCTGTAAAACCTGTAGCACTTCGTATGGTATGGCAAGTAGCAAAAGCTGTAAACATTCCAATCATTGGTATGGGCGGTATTACAAATGCAGAAGATGCTATTGAATTCTTGCTTGCAGGTGCAACAGCAGTCGCAGTGGGAGCACATAACTTCATTGACCCATCAGCATTAAAAGTAATTGCAGATGGTATTGCTGAATATATGCAAAAACACAATATTGAAGATGTAAATGAACTTGTAGGAGCATTACAAGCTTAAATAAAAAATTACCATAGTTAAAAAAATATAGGCTATAGAATTAAAAGCAGTATAATCATTACCAATGATTATACTGCTTTTATTATTTTAGAAAAACTAAAAGTTTAAATATTCTATCTATATACGCAGCGTTTGAAAAAAATATTAAAATATTATATAATTAATAAAAAAATAATAGCTGCATAATATATAAGGAGAAAGATATGAATATAAATAAACAATTATTGGAAGCGGCTAAGCTTAATCCAACTAAAAATAGTAGACAAGAATATATTTTTACACTATGTGAATATATTGAAAAAAAAGAATTAACACTGCCTTTATATCAAAGAGATATGAGTTGGACTTTGCAGAAATGTGTTGAATTACTTAATTATCAATTATTAAGTAAATCACCAATATCAGCAATTTCTATTAATATTATAAATAATACTGCTAAAGAATATGCTATTCCACAGGTTTCATTTATCGAACGCGAGATGATCCCTTGTGCTGTAAGAGGTCAAATGTCAGTAGTTGATGGTCAACAACGATTAACTACAAATTATAAAGCATATTGTAATCATCCAGATTTAAAAGAAGTAGTTTTAGATTTAAGCAAAGGGAAATTTGTCATTAATACAGAGGATATTAGAAAAAATCAAATTCCTGTAGGTATATTATTAAATAAAGATGATAATAAACTTATCGAATATACGGAAAAAAATAAAAAATTATCCTCCCCTATAATTGTTAATGCTTTATTACAAATACGTAATAAAATAAAAACTTATCAATATACAATTAATTTTGCTACAGATCTTTCAGAAGATGAACAAATTAATTGGTTTGAAGTTTTAAATAATGCAGGCAGTAGAGTTAGTATTATTCAGATGCGTTTTTCAAAATTAAAAGTACATGGTATTGATGTTTATACACAATATACACATATTTATCGTAATAAGATATTAGAACGTGGATATGATTATTTCACTCCACAAAAAACAAATGTTTCATATCCAATTGCAGCATTAAATCCTGCTTATGAGCTATTGGTTTCAGGACAACATTCTAATAATTTTGCGCCAATATCATCTGATGCAAAAGAAAATCAATTATGTAAATTAAAGCCAGAAATATTATCAAAATGTTTTGAAGTAACACTAGATGCTTTAGATAAAGTACTTGATTTTATAGAAGAAAATAAATTAAAAAAACATAATCGTTCTGATTATATTAATTATTTAATAGGTTATTTTGTGTTTCATAAAGAGGTAGTTACAGAAGCGAAAAAAAAATTATTAATTAATTGGTATAATAATGTTAATTTTACAAATAAATCTAATACAGCACGAAGAAAATTATATGCAGATCTTTTAAAATTATAATTATAGAAATAAAAAGCTTTTTTGAATTCTGATGTGCACCCAAAATATTGGACATATTAATTAGGCTACTAATTGAAACTTAAT
>ENA-ORSA01000495-ORSA01000495.1-human-gut-metagenome-genome-assembly--contig:-NODE-495-length-42818-cov-4.269298_pt1 | contig 42818 bp, 42 predicted proteins | sample MGYA00242179_ERZ509142 | MGnify/ENA primary metagenome ERZ509142 (study PRJEB26280, sample SAMEA2338659) | human gut metagenome | biome: human gut; feature: human-associated habitat; material: faeces... | reverse complement strand
CATCGCAAAATGGGTATAGACATCGCTGTGCAGGATGTCCAGCTTTTCCATGTACTGCTTGGGGTCAAAGTCGCGCACCTCGGCGGCGAGCTTGACGGGATAGTCCGTGGCGTCGAATTTTGTGATCGGGCCGATGCCGCACGTGCCGGCGCACATGGCCGCCCAGGTGGCAAGCGCGGTGTTGCCGAGCGGCGACACGGCACCGATACCGGTAATTGCAACTCTCTGTTCCATCATGGTCTCCTCATCCAAGCCGCTTACCCGGCTTGCTTTCTACATCGCCATTCCGCCGTCCACGCACAGAACCTGTCCTGTGATGTAGGCTGCGCGGTCAGAAGCCAGAAATACGGCTGCCTGCGCTACATCCTCGGTCGTACCGAAACGTTTTAACGGAATCTGCTCGCCCATCGCCTTCTTCACATCGTCCGGAAGAACGGCGGTCATTTCCGTATCAATAAATCCCGGTGCAATCGCGTTGACCGTGATACCACGGCTTCCAATCTCCCTTGCCACGGATTTGGTCAGTCCGATCACGCCCGCCTTGGACGCACAGTAATTTGCCTGTCCCGCATTTCCCATCACGCCGGAAACAGAGGAAATATTGATGATGCGTCCGCTCTTCTGCTTTAACATCTGGCGGGATACGTGCTTAATGCAGTTAAATGCGCCCTTTAAGTTCGTATCGATAACGGCGTCAAACTCTTCCTCACTCATCTTCATCAGAAGATTGTCACGGGTGATGCCCGCGTTGTTGACTAAAATATCAATTCTCTTATAGCGGCTGATAATGTCCTTTAAGAACGCCTCCGCCGCGCTGTAATCCGAAACATTACACTGAACGGCTTCCGCCTGTCCGCCTGCCTCGGTAATTTCCTTTACGACTTCCTCTGCCTTTGCCGCAGAACCATTATAATTGACGATCACCACAGCGCCCTCTTTCGCCATCGAAATAGCGATCTGACGGCCAATGCCGCGGCTGGCACCTGTCACAACTGCTACTTTTCCATTTAACATCCAAGCGCCTCCTTTACTTTGTCGATATCTTCCAGTTTCTCTATATTGAACGCCTTCGCGTTTTTGTCGATTTTACGCATGAAACCAGTCAGGGTCTTGCCCGGTCCGATCTCAATAAATGTGTCCACACCGTCTGCTAACATCTTCCGGATCGTCTGCTCCCAGCGGACGGAGGAAGAAACCTGCTTCATCAGAAGCGGCTTTACATCGGCTGCATCGGTCACATAATCTGCCGTCACATTCGCGATATACGGAATCTCCGGCGTATGAATCTCAACGGTATCGAGTACCTTTCCAAGCTTCTCGCCAGCTCCCACTAACATCTTGGAATGGAACGGTCCGCTTACCTTTAACGGAAGAACGCGTTTTGCGCCCGCTTCCTTCAATTTCTCTCCTGCCTCGGCAACCGCCTCTGTCTTACCAGAGATAACAATCTGTCCCGGGCAGTTATAGTTGGCAATCTGCACGCCCTCGATCGGCGCGATCACCTCTTCTATCTTCTCTGCATCCATCGCCAGTACGGCAGACATGGCGCCCTGACCAACCGGGACTTCGCCCTGCATCAGGATACCTCTCTGCCGCACGGTACGGATGGCATCTTCGTCAGACATAACGCCTGCAGCCGCCATTGCAGGATACTCTCCCAGGCTCAGGCCCGCAGCCACATCCGGGCGGATTCCGGTACGTTCCATAAATACACGCATCATCGCAAGGCTGGCGGTTACCATCGCCGGCTGCGTATACTCCGTGATATTCAGACGGTCCGTCTGCGCCGGATCAAAGCAAAGATCGGTCATTGAAAACCCAAGGATCTCGCTTGCTTTCTCAAACATCTCGCGTCCCGTTTCCGTTTCCTGATAAAAATCCTGTCCCATGCCAGTGGTCTGTGCGCCCTGACCCGGAAAAATAAATGCAATTTTGCTCATAGCGTTACACTCACTCTCTACTTTCTGCCCAAAAGCGCCTCCGCCTGGGCCATCATTTCTTCAATCATTTCCTTACAGGTCTGCTCTTTCTTCACCATACCTGCAATCTGTCCAGCCATCACGGTTCCGTTGTCCACGTCACCTTCCATGACTGCCTTCCGAAGCGTTCCAAGTGTTAAATACTCCAGTTCCTCGAACGGGCGTCCCTCTTTTTCCAGCTTCAGATACTCTCTCGTCATCTTATTTCTAAGACAGCGGATCGGATGTCCGTGACTCATACCGGTTACGGTCGAATCAATGTCTTTCGCCTTGATGACTCTGTCCTTGTAAGCCTGGCTTACGATAGATTCCTTCGATACGACGAAGCGGGTTCCCATCTGGACTGCCTCTGCGCCCAGCATAAATGCCGCCGCAATGCCGCGTCCATCTGCGATACCTCCGGCTGCAATCACCGGAATCGAAACCGCATCAACTACCTGCGGAACAAGTGTCATCGTCGTCGCCTCGCCGATGTGTCCGCCGGACTCCATGCCTTCTGCAACGACTGCATCTGCGCCGCTTTTCTCCATCAGACGTGCCTGTGCAACCGAAGCGACAACCGGAATTACCTTAATGCCGGCTTCCTTCCACATGCCCATGTATTTGCCTGGAATACCGGCGCCGGTCGTTACGACCTTGATGCCTTCTTCCACAACTACCTTTGCCACGTCATCCGCATACGGGCTCATCAGCATGACATTGACACCAAACGGCTTCTTTGTCAGCTCTCTCGCCTTGCGGATCTCCTCGCGGACAACCTCACCTGGTGCATTGGCGCCGCCAATTAAGCCCAGACCGCCAGCTTCAGAAACGGCTGCTGCCAGATGATGTTCTGCCACCCATGCCATGCCGCCCTGAATAATCGGGTATTCAATCCCCAACATTTCTGTGATCTTTGTTTTCATTATGCCTCTACACCTTTTTCTTTTAAGTAGTTCATAACATCGCCTACAGTTGCCAGGTTCTGCAGATCCTCAGCCGGGATCTCTACGGAGTACTCGTCCTCCAGAGCCATAACCAGCTCAAACAGATCCAGAGAATCAGCACCCAGATCATCCTTGAAAGAGGAAGCCTCGGTAATGGAATCTGCGTCTACGCTCAGCTGCTCTGCAATAATTTCTTTCATTTTCTCTAACATCGTTTCAATCTCCTTTTTAAATGAATTTTCTTTTTGTGACCGCAAAAATGCAATCACTGTTCTTATATTTTATCAAAAAATGGGATAATGTACATTAGTTTTGCTATATATTTTTTTGCCTCTCCAGACACCTACCAGGTCATCAATGCCGCACCCCAGGTAAGACCCGCGCCAAAACCTGCCATCACCAGCGTATCGCCGCGTTTTAAGCGTCCGTCCCGGTGCATTTCATCCAGAAGAATCGGAATCGAAGCCGCCGACGTATTGCCGTAGCGCTCGATATTGACCGGAATCTTGTCCATCGGAACCTTCAGACGGCGCGACGCCGCTTCCAGAATCCGGATATTCGCCTGATGCAGCAGATAATGCTGTACCGCCTCGCGGTCCGTTCCGGTCTCCTCCAGAATCGCATTCACAATCTCCGGTACCTTCTTCACCGCAAACTTAAAGACTTCCTGACCGTCCATCTGCATAAAACCAAGCTCCGGCTTGCCGCCCGTCAGGCAGTTTTCAAGACTTCTCGCCTGGCAGTACAGAACGTCGTTCTTCGTTCCGTCGCTGCCGACCAGCGTCTTCACCACACCCGTCTCGTCCGCCCGGACAACCGCCGCGCCCGCTCCATCGCCAAACAGGATGCAGGAACTGCGGTCCGTCCAGTCTAACACCTTGCTCAGTGTCTCCGCACCGATGATCAGCGCCGTCTTATAGATGCCCGCCTGAATAAATCCCTGCACAATATGTAAGGCGTAAATAAATCCGGAACATGCCGCCGTGATGTCAAACGCCACCGCATGTTTCGCCCCGATAGCTCCCTGTACATCCGCCGCCGCACTCGGGAACGCCCGATCCGGGGAAGAAGTCGCCACGATCACGATCTCAATCTCCTCCGGAGAAATGCCCGCGTCCGCGATCGCGCGCTTCGCCGCCTCTGTCGCCAACGCCGAGGTTCCCTCGCTCGTCGAGACATGTCTGGCTCCAATACCCGTCCGTTCCCGGATCCAGGCATCATTTGTATCAAGAAATTTCGTCAAATCCTGATTCGTCACAACCTGCTCCGGCGCATACGCGCCAATTCCAATGATTCTAGCTGTCATTTTCTCGTTTAACTCCGCTTCTTCTATAAAAGATAGTTTTAATTTCAAATGGTTTGATATTCAAATTAATTTAGAGTGTAGCGGAGAATGTGGGGTTTGTCAAGGGTAACTTGTAAATGAACAGCAGGATTCTGGTGAGAAGACGCAACCCGGACAGAGAAGAGCCGCCCCCAATCTTCTCCTGAAATACGCAAAAATAAGATTCCATGGTTTTCTTTTTCGTTGTATAATTATAAGATATAGGTATCTTTATTGTATCTATACAGAAATTTGTATACTATATTATCTATATATTACCCTATTAAAAGGAGGAGTTGCTATGCAGAGTATTCTTGTATGTGACGATGATAAACAGATCGTAGAAGCGATTGACATATACTTAACCGGTGAGGGATTTGAGGTTATCAAGGCGTATGACGGCGCAGAGGCGCTGGAGCTTTTAAAAACGCACACCGTGAATTTGATGATTCTGGACGTTATGATGCCGGGGTTAGACGGGATCCGGACGACGCTGAAGGTGCGTGAGACCAGCAGTATCCCGATCATTATCCTTTCCGCGAAGTCTGAGGATGCGGACAAGATTCTGGGCTTAAATATAGGGGCGGATGATTATATCACGAAGCCATTCAACCCGCTGGAACTGGTCGCCCGCGTGAAATCGCAGCTCCGCCGCTACACGCAGCTGGGAAATATGAACAATCAGATGGGCAACCACGTATTCAAATGCGGCGGCCTGCAGATCAACGATGAAAATAAGGAAGTAACCGTGGACGGCGAACTCATCAAGCTGACACCGATCGAGTACAATATCCTGCTTCTGCTCGTTAAAAACGCCGGAAAAGTCTTCTCCATCGACCAGATCTACGAGGCGATCTGGAATGAGGAGGCGATCGGCGCGGACAATACAGTTGCGGTTCATATCCGCCATATCCGCGAAAAGATCGAAATTAACCCGAGAGAGCCGCGCTATCTGAAGGTTGTCTGGGGTGTTGGATATAAAATTGAGAAACAGTAAAAATGTGAATCATCCATCTAACAGAAGTTAGGAGTTGCAAAATTTATGACAAAACTCTCACATATTCCGATGCAGATCCAGAAATGGATCGCCAGCCTCACGCATCTGTTTTTCCTGATTCTGGGGCTGACTGGTATCTGCCTCATGTATATTCACGGAAATTTCGGTCTGGGGCTGACCGGCATTGGCTCGGTTCCTTATGAGGACACCGCGGAATTTAACACACAATTTAATAGCGATCTGAACGATATCTTCCTATATATGGACTATCAGGACGTCTTCGGCGCCGACAGCTCGATTGACCTCTCGCGCCGGATGCTCAAAATGACCTTTGGACCAAGCGAGACCGAAAATTTCTCCCTGTCCTCCCTGATTTCCTATCTGGAATCCATGGGGTACCAGCTCGACGACGACTTTAACTGCCAGAAGCTTTCCGAACCGGAAGACGGCGTCAAGAGCCGCGAAGGCTACGTCGAATGGTCGGTTCAGGAGCCGCAGCGGATCTACAGCTACCGTTCTGCCAGCCGGAAGCGCAGCACATTGGAGGACGCAGCGGTCGAGATCATGGACACACTGCATCGTTATTACACAGTGTATAACCGTTTCGTCGCCAATCCGTCCAACCTGCATTTTAAAATCCAGTACACGGAGCCGGATTCGGATCAGAACGAAACAACCCAGTTTACAAACACCGATTCCCTGACGCTGGAAAATGTCAAGGAATACGGGCGCTACGCGTATCTGCCGGGCAATTCCGTTTTCTACGATACCAACATGAAAGCGATCCCGCTCAGCAGCATTTCCGCACTGGCATCCAATAACCCGTACACCGGCAGCGACTATTATCTGCTGGTCGGAATCGATACAAATTATCCAGCCACTGACCTTTACGCACGGGCGCATACCGCATACCTGCACCGGCAGCACCTGTATCTGACCGGATTTGCACTGACGATCTTCGCAACGATCGGACTGCTTTTGAGCTTCCTGTTTCTGTTCCGGGTGTCCGGCTACCAGAGTTACCGCAGCTTCGACGTGACACTGCACGGCTTCGACAAGAGCGGCACCGAGACCGGCATCGTTTTTTTTGCCGCCATGACCGCGATCGCCCTGGTTGTGAGCGACCTGATTCTTGTCCGCATCCTGCATCTGGTCATTCCATCGCAGTATTGGTACTTCTCCGATCACAGCCTGCAGGCGCTGGTCTTGTATCTGGGCGGACTGCTGCTCTTTTTCAGCCTCCTGCGCCGCTACCGCGCCGGTACCCTGTGGACCTCTAGCCTGATCTGCCGGTTCCAGAAAAAAATGGCGATCCTCAAAACACGCCAGAACTTCCGCAGCCGTCTCGGCATCGGATTTGTTCTCTATCTTGCAATCAACACAGCGCTTATCAGCCTTGCCTGGTATTTCTGGGACCGCGTGTATGCAAGTTTATACGTTGTTTACCTGCTGACAGGTCTGACTGTGCTGGTATTTCTGCTGTTTAACCTGTGGATCTTTTACATATTGTTCCGGCAGGCAATCGAACAGGAATCCATCCGCGACGCCGTCCAGCAGCTATCCACCGGAGAAACCAGCTACCAGCTTAACCTCGATGAATTTGACGGACCGGAGCTCACGCTGGCAGAGGGACTCAACAACATCAGTTCCGGTCTTGAAACCGCCCTTCAGGAGAAAATGAAGAGCGAACGCCTCAAAACCAACCTGATCACCAACGTCTCACACGACATCAAAACGCCGCTGACCTCGATTATAAATTATGTAAACCTAATGAAACGGGAACATATTGAAGATGCGCGGATCAACGCCTATCTCGATGTGCTCGACCAGAAATCACAGCGTCTCAAAACACTGATTGAAGACCTCGTCGAGGCATCCAAGGCAAGCTCCGGCAATGTGAAGCTTGAATTTACCGACATTGACCTCGTCCAGATGGCATTTCAGACCAACGGCGAATTTGAAGAAAAACTGGATGACAGACATCTGCAGCTCATCATCAATGCCCCGCGGGAACCGCTGATGATCCGCGCCGATGGACGCCGCCTGTGGCGCGTGCTTGAAAACCTGTACAACAACGTCTGCAAATATGCGATGGAGGGCAGCCGGGTCTACGTAGACCTCGCCCGCGTTCCCGGAAATCCAGAGACCGGTACTGCTGGCCAGGCAGTCTTCACCATCAAAAATATATCTGCCAATCCGCTCAACATCCGTGCTGACGAGCTGACCGAACGTTTCGTGCGCGGCGACGTCGCCCGCACCACCGAGGGAAGCGGACTGGGATTATCGATCGCCAAAGATCTAACGGAACTGCAGAAAGGGCAGTTTAGTTTGTATATCGATGGAGATCTGTTTAAGGCACAGGTGGCGTTTGATTTGGTGGAGAAAACGACAGAGAAGGCGGTTGAGGACGCAGAAATAATAGAAGAAACCGATGCTTCCGAAGCGGCTGAAAAGCCGAAAAAGGACGATGAACTGAAAAAAACAAATATACCGGAAGAAGCTACTATTCAAAAAGAGGTAAACGGCGAATCTTCCGAAAATGCTATCAATGAAACCATAAACACTACGGAAAATTCAAGAAATGAATAAAAATTTATGAATTGAGGACTTTATCCTATGAAACGCACTCATATCATGATCGCAGTCTTCTTCGCCTGCATCCTCTCCCCCAACCTGCTGTTTCCTATCCTGAAAACCACAGCCGATGAGGGCACCGGCGAAAACCGCAGTCTGGCGGCATTTCCAACTCTGTCGCTGGAAACCATCGATACCTTTCCATCCGGTGTTGAGGACTGGATCAACGACCACGCGGCGTTCCGCAACCGCTTCTTAAGCCTGAACGCCCGCTTAAACCTCTCCTTATTCCAGTTCGGAGACTCGCAGGACGTCATCACCGGAAAAGATGGCTGGTACTTTTACACGCTCGGAAGCTCTGTCGAGGACTTCCTCGGCACCAACCGTTTTTCCGCCGGGGAACTCCAGATGCTGGCAGACAAACTCCAGACCGTCCACGACGCCTGGGAAGAAAAAGGCACCGAATTTATCTTCCTGTGTGCTCCCAATAAAGAAGGCGTATACAGCGAATTCCTCCCGGATGGCTTCACCGCACCGGACGGACCTACCCGCCGCAGTGAACTGCTCGATTATCTGGAAATACACACAAATGTCCCAGTTGTCAATCCATACCCGGAGCTCAAAAACCGCCGGGACTATCAGTGGTATTTCAAAACCGACACCCACTGGAACGATGCTGCCGGATTTCTCGTCTCCGGGCAGATCATCGATGCCGCTGGCGGCACCTCCACGCCGATCGAGGACGTCACTGTCACCTATGAGCCGCGCGATCCGGGCGATCTGGCGAACCTGTTCCACATGCCAGAATCCATGTGCGACGATACCAAAGCAGATGTATCCGGTTACCGAAACAATGTAACCATCCACTACGACAGTGCCTCCGACGATGGCAACATCGCCCACATCTCAGCAGACCAGGCGCCCGACCCGCGACGCATCACGATCTACCGCGACTCCTTCGGCACTGCCCTACTGGCAGGACTGCCGAAATACTTCGCGCATACCGATTTCTATCACTGGCAGGCATTCGAGCCGGAATTTTTGGACGAAAATAAGCCGGATGTACTGGTGTATGAGGTGGTGGAACGGGATTTGGGGAGGATGATGGAGGATTTGGAGAAATTGATGCCGAATCAATGACCGCCAAATCAATGACGCGCATAGTTTGTGCATTTTCGTAAGTATCATTTGCACAGTCTGGATGCGTTTTTTTATTGATCTCACATTATAATTATGATAAACTAAAATTATGGAAAGTCAGAGCATATGAAAGGCGGCCTGCCCCCTACTTTTGGAGGGCTTCCCCTCCAGCATCTCGTCATACCAATGACAGAAAGGAGGGCGATAACAATGTATATTACATATTCGGATTTAATTCAGTCTGGAATATTCATTGTCGCTCTCGTAGGATTGTGTTATACAATCTTCACGAGAAGAAAATAGCCGCCACTACTGCAATAGGGGCGGCTGGTCTCATAAGAGATTAACTGTTTCATTTCGGCAGGCCGTATGTCTCTGGCTTTCCTATTTCTACTATAGCATATCTTTCATCTGTATTCAAGATGTTTTATTATGCTTTATTTTTGAAATACTAAATTTTGCAATTTTCATTTCACCATTTTATCTGAATCAACAGGTAGCTTCCCATCTAATCCATGATTCCGAAACCATCCGCCGATCCGGATAAAAATCAAAAATTCTCCTACAGCTCCTTATTCACCAGCTCCAACGCCGAAGCAATCACCGCATCCATATCATAATACTTATACTCGCCCAGACGTCCGCCAAAGATCACCTTCTCTTCCTTCTTGGCCAGCTCTTTGTACTTCTCATACAGCGCACCATTCTTCGCATCATTGACCGGATAATACGGCTCATCGCCTAACTTCCACTCAGAACTGTACTCACGGCTGATAACCGTCTTTGGCAGATCATTGCCATCGGCATCCTTGCCGAACTCAAACCATTTATGCTCGATAATACGCGTCCACGGAGTCTCCGCATCCGTATAGTTCACTGCCGCATTGCCCTGGAAATTCGGGATATCCAGCACTTCGGTATCAAAGCGCACAGAACGATACTCCAGAACGCCCAACGAATACTCAAAATACGCATCGATCGCGCCGGTGTAAACTACTTTCTTTGCCATCGCATCCCAATCAGCCTTATTCTCAAAATAATCCTCTTCCAGGCGAACCTCGATGCCGTCCAGCATATTGGCAACCATCTTCGTATAGCCGCCCACCGGGATTCCCTGATACAGGGCGTTAAAATAGTTGTTGTCAAAGGTCAGACGAACCGGAAGACGCTTGATGATAAAGGACGGAAGATCCTTGCACTCTCTTCCCCACTGCTTCTGTGTATATCCCTTGATCAGCTTCTCATAAATATCCGTACCAACCAGGCTGATCGCCTGCTCCTCCAAATTCTTCGGCTCCGTGATGCCTGCTGCCTTGCGCTGTTCCTCGATCTTCGCCGCTGCCTCCTGCGGAGTCACGACACCCCACATCTTGTTGAACGTATACATATTGAACGGCAGGGAATACAGCTCGCCGTGGTAATTCGCCACCGGGGAGTTCGTAAAACGATTAAACTCCGCGAACTGGTTCACATAACTCCAGACCTCTTTATTATTCGTATGGAAAATATGCGCGCCATACTTGTGAACCTGGATGCCCTCCATCGGCTCTGTATACACATTTCCTGCAATATTCGGGCGGCGGTCAATCACCAGAACCTTCTTGCCCGCTTTCTTCGCCTCATGGGCAAATACGGCACCGTAGAGACCGGCGCCTACTATTAAATAATCGTACATTTTGGTTTTCTCCTTTTTCACTCATCTAGCCGTAAGCTTTTCCTCTCAGCCACCTTTTCCCTTTCGATTTTCTCCTCACTTATTGATGAATATCTCAACAGCATGTAAGTAGCTTTCAGCATCAAAATATTCATCTGAATTAATCCCATAGCTGTTTCTTCTCGATCACACTGTACACTGCCCAACACAGAATATGGGATCATAATCTCTGGAACTAATTTTTTCATTGCATGATGCCATAATATATAACGCTCTTTAAGAAATAGCAGCGCAGCATCCCTTAATCTCCATAAATAACGACTCGTGCTGATTTCTAACCCCGTATCCATCAATTCTGCCGCTGTTGCTGCAATCCATATCGCGGCCCGTTCCTCCTCATCCTTGGCTTCTATCAGCATCTGCGCAGTCTGAATCGTTCCCTTATTCGTTAATAATGGCGAAACTAAAAATTGCGCAGGGTCTTTCGCAATCAATTCTTTTCTTTGTTCTCCTATCTCTTTCTGAAGCCAGTCATAACCGTATATATATCGACCTGAATGAGCATATTTGACAAAAACTGGTTCAGCCTTCAATGGTTCTGATAAACTTTCCGGAAAATAATAACTCCCGTGCCTCCATAATTCATATACTTTTTCCCAGCTCATTTCTTCGAGCATCCCTACACCCGCTTTCTAATTTATGCTTCTGAATCCACACAAAACTGCCGTTCATCCCAATGAGAAAAATGATATATATTATCCTCTGTCAAATATCGATTCGAATAGAGGCATGTTATAATATCCTCATCATCCAGCAGGTCAAACACCCAATACTCCGAGTCCAGATCCTCCTCTTTTTCCGCCTCATCTAATCCTCCGCACATTTCTATCAGCGTTTCTGCCTCTTCATTACAAAGATAAAGTATTAGCTCCTGTAAAACCGTGTGCGCTTTCATATCACTTCCTTCATGCGCCCACTCAATCATCTCATACAGAACACATTTCATCCGGTATAAGAACTCATAATTATAATGCACTAAAAACTGCTCTGGAAGACCCTCTTTCAACCAAGAAACTCCCAGCTGTCCAATATGAGAACCTTTTGGCATAGCCGCCAGTTCTTCCATATCCTGGTTAATATTATCCCATAAAATATCGCTGCCTGCCGCAAAACACATCGCTGCTTTGGAACCAAAATTCTTTTCCAAAAAGCTCGACCACGCCCTATGCTCCCGATACTCATCCGTCTCAATCCGTTCATCCACTTCCTCATCTGGAAATGTATGCCAGTTTAATGCCTTACAAATCCCTTTGCACTTATCCATACGGATCGATTCTCCCGCTTCATACCGGCTCCATGTTTTCGTTCCTACTCCCGCTTTTAACGCAGCTTCCTCGATCGTCAGACCAAGTTCATTTCTTCTACTCTTTATCTTTGCTGCAAGTGCTTCACTACCCTGAATTGATCTTCCTGCCATAGATTCCTCCTTTTTAGTGACATGTCATTATATTGTCATAATCTCACTTTTATTCACACTTGTCAAGCAAAAAATTTAGCATAGCAAAATCCCCCTGGTAAATGATAAACCACACACCTGCCACTAAAACCAGCCGCCTTTTTGAGGCGGCTCCAATGTTTTATTTTATCTTGCGGCAGGTCATTGGCAGCTTCAGTGACCACGGCATAAGATCCTCCAGCGAGAACGTGCTGTCCTTTTTCTGAGAAACCCTTTCAAGCAATTCTATTAGAAGATACTCGATCTTTTCCCACTGGCATCATATTCTCCGGTGATGTAGCCCCACATATAGCTGGATGATCCGGCCTTTCGGCCATCCCGGTTCACTTTAAGGGTTGTTTCATTCGCCTGTATAATGGGTTCTCTGTTTTGTACAAAAATCACACTGGGTGTTTCGACTCGATCTTATGGACAGACAGATCTATGGAGTATCCGCACACGCAGACTTTTGTTATCCGCACATTTCATTGTTTTATAGCGTTACGCATGGTATATCTGAAAAAAGTATGCGGATAAAAATATATGATGTATCCTCATTTTAAAGGAGGTACACATCTTGAATTCTACCCCTTTAGAACCTCTGTCCATTTTTTCTCCGTCCCTATTACCTGACCCACTTCATTAACTCTCAAAATTTTAATTTGATCGGCTTTCAAAGTCTTTAATTTCTGTGCGTATTCCTTTGAAAGTGTCGCATCATCTGTAGGCTGATCAAGAGTTATAATAATAATTGTTTTATTATCAATATCAAGAAGGGTACGAATAATTCCATTAATATGTTCATCATCTGTACCAAAACCAAAGCCTACTACGACAACTGCATCAGACTCTCTCCATGCTTGATAGGTCTCAACATACCGGACAGACATATCTATTGATGTCATAGGCTTTGTTCCACTCTGAGTAAACATTAAAGGAACTAATATATGCTTTTCCACATCAGTAAGGGCTTCTTTTGTACCAATCCTGTTTATATATGGATCATACCACAATTCTGTAGAACCATTTAAAAATGCAATATCCTGCTTTAAAATATCTTTAATGAATTCATTATAATTAGTTGTCGCTATCATGGATATTTCAAACATATTTGCATCCAATGCATCCTTTAATACATGATAATATCCTGTTTTCGTGCATGGATTTGCTTTTTCAGCAATTTCTGAAATATAATTTCTAACATTCAATAGGAAAATACATATCTTACAAAACTTAGCCCAGTCAGATTCCGGACTATACAAATAATGCCAATTTGAATCAATCAATGATTTGTAATCCAACACTACCGCATAGAGCGCCTCAATGATATTTTGTGCAAATCGTAAAACCTGCCCGGCTTGTGTCGTTGTATTCGCCTTTTGTTTTTCTAGCAAATACTCCATACCGCTCAATCCTGACGATGCATAATTCAATTGGATAATCTCACCTATATCATCAAAAATATCAATTTCATCATCTTTCTTTTCGAACACACCATCATTAATTTTTCTTGTAAGGGATTCGCTTAATGCTCCTATATGCAGTTGCATAATTGAAAGTAAGATTTTCCCTAACTCTCTCCGTTCAACTTCAGAAGAAAAATCTTTATTCTTATAAATTAATAGCAATGCAGAAAAATACATACTATCAAATAGTTTATTTCCATCACTGAATTCTTTTATAAAAGATATATCCTGACTCAAATGAACATTGTCAAGTTCTGTTTGAAGACTATCTTCTAATACTGCATTAATATCTATTCCCTCTTTTTTTAATTGTTCCGCTTCATTTTCTGCAATTTTATCAAAATCATTAATCCGTTCTATAATCTGTTTCCTGTTATGCTCTACTGTATCTTTTATGATATTTTGAAAAACCGATTTTCCAAACGAACTTATATTCTTCTCTTTAAATCCATTCGGCAACCATTTTGTCGCATATCTGGTTGTTGTTTTTACATTATCTCTCATTTCTTTAAAGGCTTGTTTGCTTTTACTTGTATCATACCGAAAAATATCAAGAGCAAATTTACCTCCCGATGGTAATCCATATCCAACTTCAGCCCCAGCCCCAAATAAAAAACCTAATTTCATACGCCCCTCCGTTCATTTCAATATATCTTTAATCAAATTACCTTTTATATATCAAATATGCCCACTTCTATCGTCTCCGTTCGGTTCTTTCTCAGAAAACTTTCAAGATCGTCCCGGTGTTCTTTCTATCCGATTTCCATCACAAATTCTCCTGTACCATCTATATCCCTCATACACGTTTTAAATGCCCCGTAGCTTTCCGTCCCAGCTATGGTTCTTCTATTATTTGTTATTATCCCCGGAACATATCCGGAATACTTTTTAAGTAAATACCTTCTAATGTCTTTTGTCGGTACTATGTCTATGATATCCTCCAGTGATCCCACATGAAGTATTTTCGCTTCATAATTCAATTCTGAAGGCAGCCAGCAGACTCTCCATTCCTTTTGCTTTGCAAATCGATCATATTTATCAAGACAGCCTCTCCAATAAATATCCTCTATTCCATCAAGCATAGAAACATCGAATGTTCCATTCTCCGAAAGCCAATTTTTACTTAATTCTTTATTATCATCGCATCCGGATGATACCAATGAAACACAATGCTTACTTAATGTGGATGGATCCACTCTATCCTCCAACTCATGATAACGAATATCTCCCATGATACAATGATCGCCCAACTGCTTCGCAGCAGCTATGATTCTTCTTCGAAACTCCACCTCATTCTTAATCTCTATAACCGTATCACCAAAGTCATTCATAGAAACGGATGGAAGCTGCACTGTATGCGTCAGATGCGGTGACAACGCAGCATTTTTAAAGCTCACCCTATCAGCCAGCTCCCGCTCCAGCTCTGCATCAGACGTCAATTTTTCCGGTGTAATCATAATTCCCATGTCTTTCGCAAGATAGCTTACATTCTCCTCGTCCAGCAAACCGCTTAAACTATCCTCCGCATCAATCCTGAAAAAACAAAGGATATTGCAATATTTATATGCCGATAATCTGAAACGCACATCATGTATAACATGATCTCTCATATCGCCAAATACTTGAGAAATTTTATCTCTGGGTATCTGTGCCATAACACCTTCCGAAAAATCCTGTCTTCCTTCCGCTGCACCTTTCTCCTTTAATCTTTTTCGTATCTCCGCCTCCGGCAGCTTAACAAGCTCTGGAGCATATGGCAGTCTATCCTTCGTAAGATCCCAAAAACTTGATATGGATGACAGATACAAATCTCCGGTCCTATAAGAATCAGCAAACTTGCTGTCCGTAAAACGAATTAATGTACTCTGCATCGGATTCCATCCGAATATACATCCCAATCCGGAAGTTCACTTACAGAAATCCAGACTAATTTATCGCCGTCTGTTTCCATCTCTTTTTTATCCGCATCTGAGCCGTACTGCCCGGGTACTTTTTTAATCTGATTATTTCTTTCATAAAATGCTGCTTCTATTTCACCTTGAGACATAGATGTTTTTGCATAGAACAAAAGCTGTGGTTTACCGCCTTCCAGCATGTCTCTATAAGCTGCAATTAATTGAACCACTATAGTAGGTTGTTCTTCCAGTTACAAACTTAAAGGTACCACTGTCTCCCACGCACCCCCATTCATCCACACGAATATTTGTATTATTATAAATCTTTGAGGTCACATGGGCAGAAAACAAATCTTCATAGTGCTTTTCTATGATTTCCGGCAAAGAATAATTCTTTTCAGGATGATCCTCAATTTCTATCTTTTTATCATACAGCTTTGCCTCCCGTATTACCGGAATAACCGCCGAAAAGGTAGAAAATTCAATCATACTATCCACCTTTTTATTACACAGCCACTCCCAACCTAATATTATAGCTGCCATCACAGTTGCCATCGTAATATATAATCTTTCACCCTTTACGAATATTCAGCCGTTTCATACGGGGAAGCAGGTAATAGCATGAGGAAGTCCTCTTCTTCAATAAGTGCAGTTAACCGGCTTCCTTTCTTTTTCTGGAAAGGTTTTGTAAAGAAATCCCCCAGCCAAACCGCCAGGGGATCCCATCACAAAACCTCTATTCCACTCTCTTAACCTTCAACCACAATGCAGCCCACTATCGCCTTACCCATGCTCTTAATCTTCTCAATCTCCTGCGTCATATCCACATAAGACGACACACCTGTCTGCTCAACCAGAACCACGCCTTCACACTCCGGCAGTTTCTTAAGCGTCTCTGCGTCCTCAAGCATATTCGCGCCTGCGCTCAGCTCATAGCCTTCCAGCGTCTTCTGAAGTATCTTAACCATATCCTTCAGCCGTTCTTCCGATACCAGGCCTGTTATCAACAGCTTCTTGTGTTCTCCTGCATAGTTTTCCACATTTGCTGCCAGAAGTGCACCATTTTTAGCTGCATCTTTGTCCACCCTGCGTCCTTCCAGACGCGCCAGCCAAGCATCCAGTGCCCCCAGCTTCTTATCCGAAGCTGCTACTGTACCTAAAAGATCCAGGCCATAGCGTCTGCGGATATCTTTCGCCGCATATACTTTATCGCTCATCACAAACACTGCGCTGATGCAGAATGCCACCACAAAAACACCCAGCACACCGCCTAACACCGCATACTTCACACCTGCTTTTACCGCAGCGCTTTTACCTAATGATGGTGCAGACGGTTCTTTCAGTTCCTTCAAAGCAGCTTCCTTATCTGAGAGAGACTGCTGCAGATCGGTAAGCTGATCTCTGGCATCTTTCTGCTGTTTTGCCAGATCCATATCAACCGTAGACCCCACTGCCTGATTCACTATGCTGACCGTGTGCGGTCCAATCGTTGCTGCAATCTGTTCCTGTAAACCAGTCACATTCGATAAAATACCATCCAGGATTTCCTGGGCTTTCTCCTTGTCACTGTAGCGGACTTTAATGGTAAGCAGATTCGTATACCGTGCATATCCAACTGTGCCATCCGCAGCCGTACCAGATGTAAAGCTGCCGCGTTTCACCGAAATCAGTTCTTTCAGATACTGCGGTTCCAGAGACACCGTCTTGGCCACATTTTCCTGCAGCGCTGCACTCGTCACAGCCGACTGATAGGCCTGTAAAATACTGTCTGTATAATCCGCATTCTGGTATACCATCCCCGGCATAACCTGATAATCCGTCTTGATAAACAGATCCGCGCTCGCCTCACAGACATCATACGGACTCATCTTCATCAGAACCGATTCATCCATATACGTCTGCTGCGCTTCGATATCATCATTGATATTTTCAATCTCACGCTCACCGCTCTCCTTCGCCGTCGTGTACGAATCAAGCTCCCGCTCATACTCATCCTTCGCCTCTGTCTGTGTCTCGACATCCTGCGAGGCCCGGAGTGCCTGAAATGCCTTTCCACCGCCCAGTACAACCGCCAGCACGACTGCCACCAGCAACACCGTTCTCCATTTCCGGAGAATCGCAAACATCAGGTCTTTTAAATCAATCTCCTGACCATATCCATTATTTGATTCCATGTTCTGTCTCCCCGTTGAATATTTATCGTTTTATCTCTTTCTCACGCGGTCAAACTACCACGTCCGTTATCGATCGCAGCCGCTTTATCTCTCCGCAGTCACAATCCTTTTTATTTTATCATAAGTCACCCACCGAAACAACCAGCATTCAGCCTCTTTCCCGCATTCCGGTCTTATAAAGCTTAAAATTCTATCGCTTTCTTCCATCATCTAAGATAGCTATCATAAAACATTTCTATCTGTGAATCGAAACAAACTTCAAGACAAAATGTAATGTACATATGCCAGCCCCCGCTAACATCAAAAGATTCATCCACAAGCCGCCTGCCAAATATATCATAACCGAAATAACTGCCAGCGGAAGCAGAAAAAAGCAGTACCTCCATCCCGGATGATAGACTACCTCACGCCGGATCGTCCGCATCCGCATCCAGTCGCTGACCAGATACCCTAAAAGCAAGGACAGATTCGCCGCCTGAATCCCCAGGATGCCGACCAACACCTGCATACTGACGATATTCACCATGCAGGCCGCCAGCGTTGATACAAACATCAAATCATTGCGCTTGTACGTGCTGATGATATTTCCCAGAAACGTGTACAGAATCCCCGCTAATGTTGCCGCCATGCTTAAAGGCACCAGATTCCGCGCTCCTTCATAACTTGCATCCACCAGAAATGGAAACACCACCGAAATCGCCGGAATCAGCCCGCAAAAGCCATAGAGAAGCGCCTGAATGCAATTCTCCGTCGCCACCTCATAAAAGCGTCCCGTGTCCTGATCCCGGCTGTACTTCCCGTACGCCAGCTCCTGCCACGCCATCGAAAAGCAGGACGAGACAATCAGAAGCGTCCCGCCAAACTTTGCCGCGATCGCATAATACCCGTTCGCCGTCTCCCCCAGCCGGTTCGTCAGGATAATCCGGTTATATCCCGTCAAAAGCCAGTAGCAAAGCGAATTCACACAGAGCGGTAAAGAAAAACGAAACAGCTGGCGGATCGTCTCCTTCGTCATGCAATGTCCCCGAAACGCCCGCAAAAGCGTTACCCTGCGTTCCAGCATCACACACTGAACCAGAATTCCACCTGCATACGAAATATAAAGCGCCCGGTAATCCATCCGAACCACCACAATCAGGAACACATTCAAAAGCGCATTCACCAGCGTCGCCACGATTCCCGAGGTTGCAAACAAAGCATTGTGCCCGTACGCCCTCGCCAGATATCCATACAGACTCTGTAGCACCATAAAAAAACCATACGCAATCACGCCCGGCAGATATTCCATCCCGTTCCAGATTCCAAACAGAATCATCGCCGCCAGATACAGCACCGAAGAACCAAGGAAAATCACCGTTCCACTGCAAACCACGTTCTGTTTCTCCCGGTCTGACTCCTGCTCAAAGAAAAACTTCATGATACCCGTCCAGATGTCCAGAAAAAAGAAGGAGGCAAACAGCGTCGCATAATTGATGTTCAAATCATAACGCCCGTATGCCTCCGGCGCAATATAAGCCGTATAAAGAGGAAGCAGCAAAAATGATACCAGCTTCGTCCCGATCGTCCCGAGAAAATAGATTCCGGTACTCTTAATCAATTTTTTTATCTCATTCATTCAGCCTCTCCTGTCACACCTGCTCATGCCCAGAAATCCTCCGGCTCTTTCGGATCCCCGCATACTTCTTAAGCCCCCTTACCGCATAGCACCACTGATAATAGCAGCAAAGCAAAAACGGCAGCTGAATCTCCCGGTACACACGCCAGTTCATCCCTGCCGCCTTCCATTTATTCCCCGATTTCGAAGCCGCGCTCAGCCGGTAAATCAAAAGCGGCTCATTTACGCCGACCGCTTCCATCTTCCGCTCCTTAAGGATACGCAGCCACACGACAAAATCCTCATGAATCCGCCGCCCCTGCATCGGATACACCGCTATCAGCTCTTTTCGAATCAATACCGAAGAGCAGGAAACTACATTCTGCTTCGCCAGCTCCCCAAAGCCGATCCTCTCTGGGACCGTGAGAATATAATCCAGCCGCTTTCCCATCTCATCCATAAACGCAGAACCGGTAAATAAAAATGAACTCTGCTGCCGCTTAGCCGTCTCCAGCTGCCGATTCAGCTTCTCCGGCTCCCAGGCATCATCGCTATCCAGAAAAGCAATCCATTCGCCCTTCGCCAGTGCGACTCCCCGGTTGCGCGTCGCCGCCACGCCCAGATTCTCCTCATTTTTCACATACCGGATCCGGGCATCTCGCTGCATCCATTCCGTCGCCATCTGCGCCGTTCCATCCTCAGAAGCATCATCCAGAATCAAAAGCTCCCAGTCCCCATATGTCTGATGCACAACCGATTCCACCGACTCATTCAAATACTTGGCCGCATTGTACGCAGGCATCACAATACTTACCATCCTACTTCACGCCCTCCGTGCTGTCCGGTGAAAATACAATCTTCGTCGTCAATATAAGCAGCTGAATATCCTGCCACAGCGAATAATGTTCCACATAGTACAAATCCAGCTTCAGCTTGTCATACGGAACTGTATTGTACTTGCCGTAGATCTGTGCATATCCGGTCAATCCCGCTTTCACGTGCATCCGGTAATCAAATTCCGGGAGGTCCTTCTCATACTCCCGTACCAGCTCCGGCCGCTCCGGTCTCGGTCCCACAAACGACATATCACCCCGCAGGACATTCAAAAGCTGCGGCAGCTCGTCCAGACGCGTCTTGCGGATCCATTTTCCCACCGGTGTGATACGGTCATCCGACTTACCTGCCAGACGCGCCACCCCGTCTTTCTCCGCATCCGTGATCATGCTGCGGAACTTATAAATCGAAAATTCCTTTCCATACAAAGAACACCGTGTCTGCTTATACAGAACCGGTCCCCGGTCATACAGATAGATTGCAAGCGCCGTCAGAAGCATAAACGGCCATAAAACTAAAAGCAATATCACCGCCAGCACGATATCCATCACCCGCTTCACAAACCTCTGATCGATCGAGAGCGCCTCGCCCCGGATCAAAAACAGCGGCGTATCAAAAAAGTGCATCATCTCTGCCCCGGACAAGATCAGATCCGATAAACTCGGCATCGTATAAATCCGAATGCGCTTTCCATAACACTTCTTCAAAATCCGGTTTCGTGCGGCATTCGGGATATCCCAGAGCATGACCGCATCATATGCATCCAGATCCTGCTCTCCCATCTCTTCCGCTGGAACTGCCTGGATGATCTGAAACTTGTCCCGGCGCTCCGCCAGCTTCTCCCGCGCCTCCTGCTCTTTCTCCCGTCCATACACCAGAAGAACCTTGTGCGGCGGAAACAAAAGCCGGTACCAGTGCAGCACAAGTTTCAGCCAGACAAGCTCAAACACAAACGCCAGCACCGTCGCTGCCAGAAGCGGTTTCACCGTCGGAAACTTGTACGCCAGAAGTGCGATCTCCGCATAAAAGAACACATTCGCACAGATCGTCGCAAACACATGGGACAACACCGCATCCCAGCGCTTAAAATAGCCCACGCGGGTCGCACCATAGATATGCATGAACAAAAGCAGCACAACCGCATAGAGGGACATGATATAGATATGTCCCTTCACCCAGAATGCGATTCGAATCATCGAGTTATAGTAACGCCACCATACATAACCGACCAGAAGTACCTGTACCAGCACTGTTATTGTAGTTACCAGCAATGTATAAAAACGCCGTTTTGTTTCTAAAGTCATTCCTCTCTCTCCTGTATCTTATCGGGATCCGAATTCAAAATCATTAACATCAGGGACCAGATCATAAACTCCGGCGTCCAGAGCAGATCCATATCTGTCACGCTTTCCCAGAATACTGCCATCACACCAGCCATTGCCGTGATAAAGAGCAGGTTCTTCGGATGTGCATGATAAATCCGTTTCATCTTCCACCAGATATATGCAAGCACCATCGCAAAGACGATCACGCCATGAATAACCAAAATATCGAGCATGGCATTGTGTACATTAAACTCTGAAAAACTATGAATCGTAAAATTCGTTCCAGCTCCCCAGAATGGCTGTTTGATAAAATGCTGCAAAAATTCCAGCCAGATCGATTCCCGGCCTGAAAATAAGCGTTTTCCAAAAATGCGCAATACTTTCTCCGGATCAAATATCTGCCAGGCAGCTGTATAAAGAATCGCAAACAGTACCGAACCAATGCTTAATATTCCAAATGCAAGACGGTAATACTTCTCCTTCTGCCATGCCACAGCTGGCACTAGATACTTCATGATACAGAAAAAAAGCAGTGCTGCCGCCGTTCCTCTTCCACGATATATCCAAAGCTGGTGAAACGCTACCAGCAGTAAACTCACCTGTATCAGAATGCGCAGCCATTTCTTTTGAATCCATCGTTCCACAAATGCAAACAGGGTAAATGTCAGAAAAACAATTACTGTACCCGCCATATTGGGGTTTCTTTTAGCACTTGTAAGCTCAGGCCAAAAAAGCCATTGAATATAAACACCCAGACAGCCACATAAAGCCAAACATTGCGGTCCTATCTTCCAATTCCATCGATCGCTCACATACAATAACAGGCAAAAATTACATACTGTAAAAAAAGCGCCCGGCCTGGAATCCGCCAAGAATAAACAAATCACTGTCACCGCCAGGAGCGCAAGCACATAATTCCACTCACGGTTCCGAAATTGCAACATTTCTTTCATGTCACAGCAAAGCAGGATCTGTATTCCCAAAACCAAGAAAAATGACACCTCGAAATTCGAAATTGGAAATTTCGGTAACGGTACACAGGACCAGTATGACAATAATACCCATATCCACAAAGCACTCACAATCCAAGTGCCTGCCTGTCTGCATTTTTCTCCATTGTTGCTCCAAAATTGATTCATTCCACTCTTATCCTATCCTTTATAATTTTCTCATGCAACGCAGCAAAACAGCCGCTGGTAGTGCTGCCAGGCGTTCCACTGTATTTCCTGGCACTGCTTCATGGATTGGAACATGAAGTTTCCATGCAAAACAGACCGCATGTACCTGATATTTGTACCGCAGCAGTGATTTTTCACTCTGCTCAATCCGCTGCTGATAATAAAGAAGCCACCCTCTCGGATTATCGTTTCTTAACTGCGCGATCCGGCGTGTCAATCCATCCGGCTGGTATTCACAAACCATAAAAATTTCAGGAATCACCTTATATTGATATTTCCGATCAATCCGGTCATATACAACTGCCTCCGGGACAAAGTTTTCCCCATCAAACTCCGGAAACAAAAAACCCCTTAAAATCTCCGTCCGGAATACCAGCACAGTCTCCCCACGAAACCCTTTCTGCTCCAATCCGGTCAAAGAATCCGCTTCGACCTCCGGAAACAGCTCTCCATTCAACGTGTATTCTTCATCTCGTCCTTTATAGGCGATCATTCCCGCATACCGCTGCTTTTTCTCTGCCGGTATCCCCTGCCATGAATCTGTCAGTCTCTCCACTGCATTTCTAGTTAAGGTATCATCCGAATCCAGACAAACAAAAAGTTCTGTCTCCGTCAGCTGGACTCCGCGATTGTGCGCCCGCATCTTTCCTCCATTTTCCTGATATACATAATAGATCTCAAAATCCGCTTCTCTTTGCCACATTTCTACCTGTTTCTGCGTCTCATCCGTAGAACCATCATCCACAATCAGCCAGACAAACTCTTTTCTCGTCTGCTCACATAAAGACACATAGGCTCTCTCCAACAATTTCTGACGGTTATACGTTGCCGTAAACACAGTGATACACGGCTTATTTTCCTTCTTCAACAAATCCCTCATTTCTTACCGATTTCTGATGCTCCAGGTACAAAACACCAAACGCAGACCATATAGTATCACGTCCGCTCATAATTCTCTTTCCAGCCAGCATCACTACATTAAAAATATATCCTGCACTTTCTTATTGATCCAGCAGGTCCGCATCAATCCAATCATGTTCCCCACCGCTATCCAATTCAGAACAGTACGCCACCAGTCTTTTTTCATCTTACACCTCTTACCTGTATTTCTTATCAAATAATCTTAATTATAATGCCTGCCCATCCAAAAGACAACCTCACAACCAGCGGGATTGCAGGATTTCTTTTCCTGTGTTACTATAACCGTAACTTGCATCGGAAAGGAATTCTCTATGGCACAAGCAAACATTCCCAAAATCATCCATTTCTGCTGGTTTAGTCCAACTCCAGGAGCTCCCTACCCGGAGCTTGTCCAGGACTGTATTGATAGCTGGAAAAAAATGCTTTCTGACTATACCATCATGGAGTGGAACGCAGACAACTCAAATCTGCAGGCCTGCGACTATGTTAAAGAGGCCTATGAAGCAAAAAAATACGCTTTTGTATCCGACTATGTGCGTCTCGACGCACTAAGCCACTATGGCGGGATCTATCTGGATACCGACGTCATGGTACTCCGTTCCTTTGATCCGCTGCTCTCCCATCAGGCATTTGCCGGACTGGAAACCTCTGTTTCAGTCGGTACCTGTGTCATCGGCAGCCAGCCAAGCAATCCTCTGATTCAGGAAATGCTGGAAGAATATCACAAACGGCACTTTCTGCTTCCAGATGGTTCCTTTGATACGACGCCTAATCCCGTCCTGCTGACCCAGCTGTGCCGAAAGCAGGGATTGCAGCTTCAAAACCGGGAACAGGCACTAAAAGATATTCATATCTATCCTATCACCTATTTCTGCCCGTTTCATTCCTCCCGGAAAGAAGGTAATTGCTTTTCTGATAACACTTACAGCAACCACCTCTTCAACGGCACATGGATTGACCCTGAGACAAAACAGATGATGCTGTATACGCAGAAATTCAAACAGCTTCTGGGAGAACATGTTGGTGGACACTTAGGTGCTTTTTTGTATCGCATTCAGCATGATGGACTTATCAAAAGCATTCAAACCTACTATCATAAATTTCAACAGGCACAGGTAAAGAAGAAGCAGCATCGCTAACTTGCGGCACTGCTTCTCTTCGCTTCCCGATATAATCTTCGCCCTTCCAGCATTCCCGTCACTGCTTCTAAAAAACTTAAGTTTTTTCTATAAAGCTTGTACTTTCTAAGAGCAAATTGCAAAATTAATACCCACGACCATCTGGAAATCATCGCATCAAAACTCGCCCCGCGGCCAATCATATACTCCCTGTCAAATCCCGTATCCCAGGTGGACGGTTCATACCGAAGTTTTGCAATCTTGATGGGAACATAAAGAATTTTCTTCCCCTGACGCAGACATTTATACAGAAATGCATTTTCTTCCCCCATCTTGAACCTGGTTCCTGCACCAATCAATTCATCAAATTGGATATCCTTTACCCTCTCCCTTCGAAAAGATATCTCATAGGATATTACCTTTCCACAGGACAGATAATTCAATTTACGCTCTGCTGGGAAAACCGGGACTGGATTGATCGGTGATTCTACGTGAAATACGATTCCGTCGTACTCCGGGTGTTTCTCATACTGCTCTAAGATCAGCTGTTCATAGCCGGGGACATATTCTACATCATTGTCGCAAAGAATCCAAACATCACCTGTCGCATGGCGGATTGCCATATTGCGGCTTTTGCTTAAGCCTCGATCCGTTGTTTCAATGTAGCAGATTTGACGGTCAGCATCCTTGATATTCTGCAAAGATTCTCTGTCGCATTGATTCACAACCACACAGTCACTTGAAATATTTAGTGAATCAATATATTTATAGTTTTTTAGATGCATTGCGGATAACAGAACTTCTAACTTTATTATTATCACTCTCCTCTCTGTTTTTTACACCTATTTGTTTCTCCAGCAACACACTCATCTCAGTTCTTCAATCAAAAGTCCAACACGACTTCCTACTAGATATTCCAGTTTTTCAACATCTTCACAATACTTCTTTTCATTCTGAATTGCTATATTGATCCGCCTCATAAACCATTCAACATCATAAGAGGACTTTGTATATCCGCTCATTCTTTTTCTCAATTCCTGCTCTGTATAACGACGTTTAGCAGTTACTTTCGGATTATCACAAAGCTGACCTTCATCCAACTGTTCCACATCATCAAAGTGAAGTAACAGCCAGAATTCAAAACATGGGTTAGTCAGATAAAAACCAAAACCATTTTCTTTGCATTTCTTCAAGACGTACTCATACTGATTATTTTTCGTATGTGCGACGAAACTCTCCTTGTCACGATCTACAACAAAACATATTTTGTCAAATCCTTCCGCATAAGTAATCGCATGTTCTTGGATTATAAATGGCACATCATCAACAATCTGTTCATATCCTTCTTTATCCTGAAAATACTCAGCAATCAATATGTATGTCGTTTTTTATATGCAAAATCATCCACGCCGATCACATCGCCCACCTCTGGTCTGGGAAGAACTTCATACTTTCTCAAAAGTAGTCTTATAACAGTATCCCCGCTGATTTTAATACCAAGTGCCTTACAAATACGCGCGCAACCTTCGCAGCTAGATTCCATTGCTAGTGTATAGATAAAATCAGCACATCGTTCTGTCATACGACTATAGGTATTAAGAAAACCATCAAATGTTTCAGCAAACGTTGTTACTTCACAGCCATCGTTTATACATTCATATTCATGAGAGCAAATCTCAAGTTGAACCCTCTTCCCTAAAATAGGAAGATCCTGTACTTTACGAATATAAGTTCCATGATATTTGTTATACAGCCACATTTCGGGCACCTGTAATCCTTGGAGATTGATTTCATTCGTATTAAAATCTGTTTTTCACATTCCTGAATCTCCGTTATATTTAATTCTGTTTCAGGATAAAAACTATTTATACATAATGCACCGTGTGAACCTGGCATTTGACTGCCTCCCTCATATCTTATGATATGTTAATTATACTATATTTCCGATAATATAAAAGGCAAAAACGGACAATTGCGGAAGAACCTGCCGCACCGTAATATTCATTCACTTTTTCCTACTTTAGATATTTCTTTTTGGGAGCATTTTTCTCCCTTTATGTCTACATCTCCCATCTATTCATATGCTTTTAAAACATCACAAACTCACTCATCCTCTCATCTTCAATCCTATCTGCTATTTTTTAACTTTCCAGCGATCAAATTCATTAAAATCTCATTTTTCAAAGAAATAAGTACTGCGCAATAAGTTAAGGCAGATAATAATATAGCAATTATTAATTGAATAATTGTGTTTTTAATTATCATCTTGCATAAAACACATATTATTACTACCCCAATTCCCGCAATGGACACCGAAAATAAATGTCTAAAATCCCATTCCACCTCTAAATAACGTTTAATACAATAAAATGAAAGTAACAATACAACCATTTCCGAAATTAATGTTGTTATTGCTGCACCCATTATTCCGGTCTGTGGTATAAAAAATATATTAAGTGTGATATTTATACATGCTGATAATGTTGTAATAAAAAAATATTCTTTTTCTTTCCTATTAGGAACCATTATTCCATTACAAAAAAAGCCAGAGAACACAGCACAAAATAATGCTAACGCTAAAATTTTCAATGTGCTGACTCCAGAAATATACTGTTTACCACCAATTATTTGCAAAAGATTTTCACTAAAAAAGAATAAACCTATTACCAAAGGAATAACAAAGAGCAAAAGATAGCGAATTAACTTGTTTGAAAATTTCCTATATCGTTCCATTTGATTTTCCCCCAAATAATAAGATATCCTAGGTATCGCTACTGTTGTTAATGCATTTATTACTCCTTTAATTAACATGTAAATCTTAGAAGTTATCGTGTAAACTCCTACTGCTTTATCCGAATCAAATAAACCAATCATTGTAATATCTGACTGAATGTAAATTGTTACAGCCAATTGTCCCCCAAATAATATTAAAATTGGCATCAAATGTTGTTTCAAATTCATATGGAATGTCAGCTTTAAAGAGCAGAATCGCCGAGTATATATTAAATTAATAATATATCCCAATGAATTTGTTAACATATATATATAAGTGTATACCAAATAATCTTCTGCTTTTTTTACAAACAAATATATTGCAAAAACACCCACTATCTGAATCGCAATATATCTAATAGTTATATATAAATAGTCTTCAAAGATAATATTAATATAATCCCTGCCTAAAACAGCGCACGGAATCATAATACTTAAAATCAAAATCAATTCTTTATACGCATATATTTTTTTATTTGAAAATATAACAAATAGTAAAAAAGCATACGAAAGTATTAACGACATTATATTAATCGAAAAAATTTCCGATATAAATTTATTCACTTCATATTTATCGTTTCTAATTCTTGACCCTTCTCGTACCGCATAAGTTTCTATTCCCAACAATGCAGCCAACATAAAATAACTGATTATTGAATTTGAAAAACTAAATTTTCCATAATTATCCGGTCCCAAGACACGGGATATATAGGGAAAGATAAATAAAGGTAAAATAATATTACAACATTTTTTTATTACATTTAATATTCCGTTTAATTTGATTGTTTTTTTCATATATCTATCTTCATATTCACCACATATCGAATACTACCTAATTATCATTTCTTGGTCAATTAGTCGCTCGTCAAAAACCTCATTATATAGTTATCATGAAAAATCGGCCTTGTAAGTGTTTCAAAATAAGAGCTTCCTGTTCCAAACAACTTTATTGAAACTAACAACATTATTGCCATAAGTCCCACCGTAACAATCCATTTGTTAGTCTTTTTTAAAGCATCTATTTGCTGAGTTATATATATATATATAATTAAAATACTTCCCCTAAACAAGCGAGTATACTGAAAGTCAATCATTATAAAAGGGATAAACATTGTTGAATATATGCATATACTATACAAAAAAGAATTGTCACTCTTTGACCTGTTTGCATTTTCCAAAAAAACACATAGAAGCACTAATATTCCATAAAAACATACATACAATAAAAACTGTCTATTACTAAATCCCCCCGTATAATCAATCGTTTTATTACGTAGACTAAATATTTTTTGTATAAAAAACGAATGTAAAATATATTTACAAGCAACCGAATTAATAATTACTAACAGTGTTGCAAATCGCAATGTTTTTTTCTCATTAGTCAAATACACTAATAAATATACAAAAAATACAATGGCCATAATTTGTTGTGATGCTGCAAGTATTATTAGTATACTATACTTAATCAAATTTTTCTTATTATAGCTTTCTAAATATCGTACTGCGAAAGTAAAAATCGCCACTGCCATAAAATGTCTTATTTGAGTAACATCCAAAAGAAACGGATAGCACACATACAATATCAATGCCAGTATCGGTTTCTTCGTATATTTTATAATCGAATCACTAATCAACCAAAGTGCAAGCAATGTATATATTTTTAAAAATAATGCGTAGTTAAATCCTATCTTTGCCGCAAATTTTATTATATACCAAAATCCAGTTTCTACGGCATAGGAACTTATCCCTTGGTTTACTCTTACAAACAAGTTCTCATAATACCAATAATCTGGATTTTCAAAATTAAATCCAGCAAGAATCCACAGTACTGTAAATAAAGCAACAAATGATAATGTCAATATTCTTCCGTCTTTTCTATGCTTTACAATGATTTTTAACACTCCTTCTCCTTCCTATAATGCCAGACTCAAAAGAAGTGATTTTACAGATTTAGTACATTATAATCAAATAGCAAATACTGATAATTCCATTTTTTCTGCATATATATCTTATACGTATTTTTTTCTTTCTTCCAACTGAGCTTCTATTGACTTAACATTATTCTGAAATCTAAATATAATTTTTTGCTTCTTATTTTCTATCCTTGTAGAAGTAGAAACGCCTTCCATATGTAAAATCGTTATATCTGAGCAATATCCTGTCTTATAACCCTTATAGGCTAAATAATCATACAATATTGCTTCCTCATTGTACATATATGTAATCGGCAAAAAAACATTTTGTTCATTTTTAATATATCTAGGACCATATACAACGCATGATCCATGTAATATGCAGTTGAACTCCGACGGCTGTTTCTCTCTGATTGGTATTGGATTTGTTTTTTTGTAATTTTCATACATTTTCCAAAATAGTTCAAATTTCATCAAAAGTATTTTTAGTTTATCTTTTCTTACACGATTTTGCAAAAACTTATTCGTATATGGCTTCAACTGTAATGGATTTTGATGATTTCCTTTCAATGTAACCATATCAGGTCCACACACATCCACTTCATTCTTTTTCATAAATTGCTTAACTATCGTAGTAAACTTATCATCTTCTATCATGATATCATTATTCATAACTGCAATATAGCTTAATAAATATTTACTTTTTATATATTGATATCCTAAATTATTTCCTTTGGCAAAACCTTCATTTTTCTCATTAATAATTACAGTGATATTATCATATTCTGCATACATTATTTTGAGTTGTTTTCCACTTTCATTCGGAGAACAATTATCTACTATTACAATTGGATTAACCTTACTTATCTTTATCAATTTATCTACGCATTTTCTTGTTATCTTAATATTTTGATAATGCAGAATCACATATCCAAACATTATTATCCCCTTTACAATCCATTAAAACCATATGATTTATGCGTTATCAGTCTATATAATATATACTTGATATATCTAATAATATATTTAAATTCAACTTTATTTTCTGAAAGTATTTTTAGTCCAGCCTTATATTTTTTCTTGTAAAATGCGACTCTGCATCTTTCCAACGAAATGACAGCAACTACACGCTGTCTATCTGACTCAGCCAATGCATTAATTCTATTTTGAAAAACATTTAAATAGTGCTTTGTATACTCATCTATTTTCTCAAAAGATCTGCTTGCTCGCTCTCCCTCTTGATAAATAGTAAGCAAACTCTCATCTACATATGCCAATTTATAATGTTCAAGAACTCTGACCAAAAATTCAATATCTTGATTTCTTTGAAATGATTCATCATATCCGCCAATTTCATCAACAACGCTTTTTCGAAGGAATAAATTAGACCCCGATCCCATAAACATTGTTCGCATTAATGCATCTATATAGCAATTTCCGCTTCTTTTTTCAGAAGAAACTTGATTTCCTCCATGCTCTTTTATAAGCTTATATCCTGTATAACATGCCCCCCAGGAATTATCTAACTTCTCTAAGCAATCAACCTGTTTTTGTATTTTAGTTTTTTCAATTTCGTCATCATCATCTAAATATGTTATATATACTCCAGAAGCCTCTCTCCAACCTGTGTTTCTTGCTGCTGAACCATTTTTATTCTGAGCATGCTTAAGATATATAACATTTGAAAAAGAAGCATATTCAAACATAAGTTTTTCAGTTTCAATTCTTGCATCCGTATTTGGATTATTATCATCAACAACAAAAATCTCTATATTTTTATATGTTTGATTCAAAACAGAATCTATACATCTTTTTAAGTATTTCGGTCTGTTATATGTCGGTATAATAACAGAAACTAATGGATCCATAAAATCCTCCTATTATCGAGTCACCAAAAATGACTCATCACTTTTGATTCTAGCTTCCATTTCACTACGTTTAATAACATTTTTCTCGATTGTATTTGAAAATTTATCCCATGTACTTATAATACGCGCTGGATTCCCACCAAGAATTATATTGGAAGCATTAAATGATTTTGTCACAACCGCACCTGCTGCAACAATAATATTATCCGCTAATGTTACTCCATAAAGGATTGTCGCATTTTCTCCAATAAAACAGTTATTTCCAATAGTAATTTTTCCAAAAATATCCGATTTATCAGGATATAGTAATTTTATACTATTATCATGTGTAACAAATGTTACATTCGTAGAAATCGTCACATTGTTACCAATATAAATTAAATATGGCTCCCTGGTCATCGGAGATGAACACAATAAACATCCCGATCCTATTGTTACCCCCCCCCTTCGATAGTAATCATACAAAATTTCATGGTTACACCAAATTTTTTCTTTTATCTTTGCTATTATATAACCTAACTTCAACATCAATATTTCTCCTCATATAACACCTTTTTAATCTATTTCGAATAAAATAAGTAAGACATTGTTTCCATAACAACCTTCTTTTTACAAAAAATATTCTCCATATGTTTTCTACCTGCAAGTCCCATATTCTTTTTATCCTCATAAGAAAGACCAATAAATCTCTTCATTTCTTGATACAGAGAATCAACATTTTTAGCTTCAACTAGGAATCCTGTTTTTCCCTCAATTACGGCTTCAAGGCATCCATGAATATTAGATGTTATTACAGGTCTTCCACTTGCTGCACATTCTAAATTTGTATTGGCCATTCCCTCATGCCATGATGGAAGTACAAAACAATGACAATTCTCAATAAATGGTCTAACATCGCTTTGATATCCATGATAACATAACCATCCCTCTTTTTCAAATCGCTGAATTTCAGCAACATAATTTTCTTCAAATCCTCCCACCACATCCAACGAACATCTATAGCCTTCATTATTTAGTCGTTCCATTGCTGAGAATAATTCATCTATTCCCTTTTCACGCATAACTCTTCCAATAAACAAAAACTTGGTCATATCAGTTTCTTCTGGATATTCTATATAATAAAAATGTTCAAGGTCAACTCCCGCTCCTGCCAACACATATGTCTGATTCTTTGGAATAATCTTTGCTTTAACAATAACATCTCTGTTCTCAACATTTTCAAAAAAAACAACCTTTGCTTTTTTTAAAGCGAATTTATACATCTTAGAAACAAGATAACATAACATTCCGTTATTTTGAAATGCAGTTCCAAGCCCTGTGATATTAACAGCATATGGTATTTCTAACAAGCGACATACTAAACCACCATAAATATTGGGTTTAATTGTATATGTAATTACTAATTCAGGTCTCATATTCTTAATTACTCTATAATATTCCCTCATAAGCTTCAAATCATGAAAGGGATTCATTCCTCGACGTTCCATAGGAATTCTTATTAAATTGCAATGCATTTTTTTTATTCTGTCTTCAGCATCTATTTCCTTCTTATCATTTGTTTGTGGTACAATTGCACTTACAATACTTTTTTTCACCAGTTCCTGTATGAGCATTCCACGAAAAATTTCCAACCCTGTAGCACAATTACATATTATTAATATTTTCATTCTTGCACTTACTTTCTTCCGTTTTCTTCATAATCAATGCACTATTTTCTTCTTAATATAGACATGTTTTTTCTAATATAAACTTCACTATACTTCATCATATAGATACCTGATTCATATTTTCCAATAAACGCTTTATTTGCCTTACCCTCAAGATTAGTTGTAATAAGCTTCATGTGATCACACCCACTTTCATAAGCATGAGGATAGCCACCACCAAAGCGTGGGTTTACTTCTGATATATAGTACTCTCCATCAATATCAAATATATCAATATCAATCTGTCCTCTATATCCAACTTCAGAAACAAATTTTCTTATTAACTCAAACAATTTCTCGTCTTTGAACGAAACCGCTTTATCAGTTTCTCCAGCTCTCATTTTTATTTTCTTTTTCGTAAAAATAGAAACAACTTCTCCTGAAATCATGTCAATATAAACATCGGCTCCTATTTCCTGTCCGTCAAGATATTCCTGAATCATTAAACCTTCATCATGCGCAAATAATAGATCTACGGTTTCTTTATCATATACTTTAGATATAGCAATACTTGCACTTCCTCTTGCTGGTTTTACAAATACTGGATATGTTATTTTTCCATTTTCAACATCTTTATAAAAGTCCATTTTATCCATATAAGATTTTGCACATTTATATTGATGTTCTTTAAGCCATGAATACATTTGATATTTATCTAATGACATCTCACATAAATCATAAGCAGAACCTATTACTTTTGTTCCAATAGCTTCAAATAATTTTTCATTTTTAGCGATTAAGGACAGTTCTGGATCTATCAGTGATAAAACTCCGTCAATCTTTTCTTTCTTACAAATATCAATGATTATATCCATATAATCAGGAGATGTCATTTTAGGTACAATATAATATTTATCTGCTTCATAAATCGCAGGAGCCAAACCACTCATATCAGTAGCAATAACTTTTCCTGTTCCATTCAGTGTTTTTACAAAATACTCTACTATTTTATTTCGAGTACCAGCACTTAAAATTAATATATTCATAATATGTTACTCCATAATTTTTTTCTTCATTTATACAAGACATGCTTACTTAATTTGATCTAATTTATCATTTTTTCCCCATAATAATTCCATCGGATTCTCAATACATTCTTTTCTCATATCCATACATGCTTTTTCCCATGTCCATACCGGTTCCCAACCAAGGACATTCTTACTTTTTTCATGAGCTAATAAAATCTGTGGTGTATCTGGCATATCTGGTCTATAATGTTTCTCCGTTCTTCCATCTGCAAAAGCATTCATGATTCCATCTACCATAGAATCTAAAGAATATGGTTCATAGCCCGGAAGATTAAAAATTCCACACGCATCGTTATTTGCTGCTATTACGACCGCCCTTGCAAAATCCTTAATATAAAGTAATTCCTTTTTTCTTGTCACATCTCCATACACTTCAAGATTTTCACCCTGAATGCACTTTCTAACCATAGAACGCCATGGAAGCATTCTTTCTTTTCCTTCAAGGAAATACGTTGCAATCGGATGCCAGCCATAAACCATAAAGTGTCTAAATACACATGGTCTTACTTCACCGCAAATTTGCAGATGTTCTAATATGTCAGTTGCAGCTCTTTTACAAATTGCATAAACCGCATGATCATTACCATTCTTCGGGAAAGATCTAACTACATCATCATCAATCGGTGTTGTTGTTCCCCAATATTCGGCAGTATCACTTGGTGTAGTATTAAATATTATACGTTGGCACTCAACAGTTTTCATCCATTCACTAATATTTACAGTTCCAACAATAATACTCTGAACATATGGCATCATATCTCTATTAGCATGAGCCGGCATAGTTCCTGCCATATTTACAACTACATCAATTTTTTCCTTTGGTAATTTATCAAATGTGGATTTATCGGAAACATCAACTCCACCAATGAAAGTAATACTTTTTGTTTCAAAGAATCCATTATCACTATTTCTTCTGCCAACAGCATAAACATTGTATCCATCTTCTTTCAAGGCAATGGCACTATAACATCCCAACTGACCTGTCGCACCAAATACTACTGCATTTTTCATTTTATAATCCGCCTCTTTCTATAAACAATTCCTATCCTAATTCTGAACGTTGAACATACTCGTTTGGAGTCCACGCACTTCTTATCTTTTTTATATTTCCATTCGATTCTACATATACATCCGGAAAATATTTAATAAACAATGGCGTTAAGCACATTGTATATGCTCCCACCTTATCATAAATTATTTGATCTCCGTATTGAAGGGTTGACCCATTTTTTTCTTCAAATAACCGATCGTGTTCCATACAGGTATATCCGCAAATAACCTGCTTAGGATGTATATCTCTCTGGCCTTTAATATCAAAATGATGAAAATATGAATTCTTTGTCATCAATGGATCAATACTGGTTCTGCTACCATCCGTAACAACAAATCTATTAAATTCTGTATCTTTCACATCAACAACACTCGTTACATATGATATTGGCGCACCTATCACTGCCATACCAGGTTCAACTATCAATTTCGTCTTTGTCTTATCAAAGCAAGTAGCTAAAATACTTTCCATTAAAGCAATATATTCATCAAATTGAGGTTTTGTAGGCAAGCCACCGAAAAATCCACCTCCAACATCTACATACTCTAAATCAAGTTCAAACTCCTTTTGTACTTTACAAGCAATTTCTGCAATTGCCCGATAAATATCAAGTCCTCTGGATTTAGAACTTGTATGTAAATGAACGCCTGATATTTTTGCTTTTTTTTCTTGAAGTTTTTTTATTACCTTTGAAAGTTCTCCATTTTCATAACAAAATCCAAAGCGTCCTCCATCTTCTGGACATTGTGATTGTCCAGGGCACATTTTTTCTATATCAAAGTTAATTCGAATTCCGATTCGTCTGTTTTCAGCTTCAACATCCTCAAGCCATTCTACTTCTCTTTGGGAATCTATATTCACAATGCAGCCATTTTGAAGTGCCTCCAAAAAACTATTTTTTGTTTTAATCGGTCCGTTATATATAATACGACTTTTTCCTACACCTATAAATTTTGCCAAATTATATTCATCTTCTGATACTGTTTCTGCATAACACCCTAATAAATCAAAATGTTTAATCACCCACGGAAGCGCATTCGTCTTATATGAATACCCAATGATATAGTTATCCCAGTGTTTTTCTAGCGCATCTTTTAATTTATTAAAATTCTCGTCCAATTCTTGTTCATGAATCATATAATATGGCGTTTTAAATTTCACTGGCTTCTCCTTTCCTTTTCCCACTGCATTTTTCTAAAATCATCAAAATTGATCATCTCTTCTGCACTAATACCTTCTCTTTTTAGTACAATGAGTATTGTGTCAATCAGTATTTTCACATCCATGCCAAAAGATATATGTTCCGCATAATATATATCCATTTTCATTCTCTCACCCCAATCGACATTATTCCTGCCGTGTACTTGAGCATACCCTGACAGTCCGGGTCTCACATTATGTCTCTTTCTTTCTTCTTCTGTATAATAATCGAGGTATCTCGCCATCAATGGCCTTGGCCCAATTATGCTCATATCGCCCTTTACTATATTTACCAGTTCAGGCAATTCATCAAGTGAAGTTGCTCTCAAAAAGCGACCATACTTGTTCAATCTAACCTTATCAGGTAATAATTTACCTTCTTTATCTTTTCGATTATCCATTGTACGAAATTTTATTAATTTGAATATTTTTTCATCTTTTCCTGGTCGTTCTTGTGTAAAGAAAGGATTTCCTCTCATAAATACCATACCTAGCACAATTAACACCAACAATAACGGTGAAAGTACAATTAAAGCAATCAGGCTCAACGAAAAATCCATTACTCTTTTAAGATATTTTGCATACATATCAATTCCCCATATCTAATTTTAACAATTATTCAAAGCAGGCTCTGATTACTTCAATAATTCTATCCTGCTGCTCTACGGTCATTTTATTATCGCTCGGCAAACACAATCCTCTTTCAAAAATATCCCCTCCTACATCAGCCACTCCACCTGCAATATACGCATTCGTTCTTGCACGTCCATTTCCATCTCTGACGATAAACGGATTTAAGCGATAAATCGGCTGCATATGCATCGGCTTCCAAATTGGACGTCCTTCTGCATTAATAGATGCAATAGCTTCTAAAATTTCTGTTGGGCAAGTCTTACCAGGTTCTTTAATATAGCAAACATCCTGTTCCCCTCGCACTTGTTTGCACATCGCCTCTTTATCAATCATCAAACATGATAACCAATAATTTGGCTCCGAATTTTCAAGTTCCATCGGATTCATAGATACCGGTAATCCTCTTAAGCCCTCTTTATATCTCTCATAAATCGCCTTTTTCTGAGCAATATGTTCGTTCAAATACGGGAACTGTCCACGGACTACACCCGCCACCACATTACTCATGCGGTAATTGTAGCCCAATTCTTCATGCTGATACCATGTTGCATTTTCTCTTGCCTGGGTAGACCATTTACGAACTTTATTTGCTGCTTCTTCATTATCTGTCAGGAAACAGCCACCTGAACTACCGGTAATAATCTTATTTCCATTGAAAGAAATCGTATTATATTTTCCAAATGTTCCAGTTTGAACACCTTTGTATGTAGCCCCCATTGATTCTGCCGCATCTTCCACCAAGATTGCGTCATGCTTTTTTATAACTGCATTTAATTCATCTATCTTTCCTGGAGTTCCATACAGATGTGCTACTACTACTACTTTTGTATCCGGGTAAATTTCAAACGCCTTTTCTAATGCCACCGGATCCATATTCCAGGTATCATACTCTGTGTCAATAAATACTGGTTCTCCGCCCTCATATACAATCGGATTCACGGTTGCATCAAATGTCATATCGGAACAAAATACCTTTTTTCCTTCTAATGCACCATGTCCTACTTTTGGCATTCCATACGCTTCAATTCCTGCCAGTTTCATAGATAAATGTAAAGAAGCCGTTCCCGCTGATAATGCAACCGCATATTTGCATCCAATCGCTTCACACGCCAGTCTTTCTACTTCGTTGATATTTTTTCCAACCGTTGACATCCAGTTTGTTTCATACGCTTCTTTGACATATTCGATTTCTGGACCATGCATAGTTGGACTACTTAACCATACTTTAGATTCAAACTTTTTAAAGTTGTTGGTTTCTTTAAACATGTTTCAATTCCTCTTTCTATTTGCCATTTGTAAATAGTTACATTTTTTCTTAAAAGCTACAGGCCACAGTGTAACAATTAGCCTGTGAATGTCCTATGCATAAACATCCGCAGGCTATATCACACCTTTTTATCAAAATTTTCCTATGTCCAATTTCATAGCCTAATCCCTTCCATAAAGGTCTCTTGTATAAACTTTCTCTCTGACATCATCCAGACACTTATCATAACGATTGGCAATAATTGACTGGCTCATAGTCTTGAACTTATCCAGATCATTCACTACTTTGCTGCCAAAGAAAGTATCTCCATCTTTAAGAGTTGGTTCATAAATGATTACTGTTGCCCCTTTTGCCTTGACACGCTTCATAACCCCCTGAATACTGCTCTGACGGAAGTTATCCGAATTGCTCTTCATGGTCAACCGGAAAACACCTACAACCACTTCTTTTTCCTTTGCTTTATATTCATCTGCTATTTCCAGTACACGATCCGCAATAAAATCTTTTCTAGTACGATTACTCTTTACAATCGCAGACATCATGTTCTGCGGAACATCCGCATAGTTTGCCAGCAACTGCTTTGTATCCTTCGGCAGACAATATCCGCCATATCCAAAAGAAGGATTATTATAATGATTTCCGATTCTCGGATCCAGGCATACGCCATTGATAATATCCCGCGTATTTAAACCTTTCATTTCCGCATAGGTATCAAGCTCATTAAAATAAGAGACTCTGAGCGCCAGATATGTATTGGCAAAGAGCTTGACCGCCTCTGCTTCTGTAAATCCCATAAAGAGTGTATCAATATTTTCTTTGATTGCTCCCTCCTGAAGAAGATGAGCGAAAATCTCCGCTTTTTCGCGGGTTCCTTCATCACAGCTCACAATAATTCGGCTCGGATACAGATTATCATACAAAGCTTTGGATTCCCGCAGAAACTCCGGGCTGAATATGATTTTATCTGTATTATATTTTTTTCTGACTGACTTCGTAAATCCAACTGGTATCGTACTTTTGATTACCATAATTGCTTCTGGATTTACCTTCATAACTAATTCAATTACCGATTCTACTGCAGACGTGTCGAAAAAATTCTTCTTGCTGTCATAATTCGTTGGTGCTGCTATAATGACAAACTCCGCATCTTTATAAGCAATCGCCCCATCGGTTGTAGCCCTCAGATCTAACTCTTTTTCTGCCAAATATTTTTCAATATAATCATCCTGAATCGGACTTTTTCTATGATTGATGAGCTCTACTTTTTCCGGAATAATATCTACAGCTGTCACCTGATTATTCTGAGCCAATAAAACTGCTAGCGATAAACCAACATAGCCTGTCCCCGCCACTGCTATTTTTCTATTCATACCATATTCCATCCTTATACTACCATAAATTCTTTATGTCACTCAGAGATTAGTTTGCATTGACTTTTTCCGGTTTTCTGTACGTCGGCACGATCATCTGCACCACATCCTTGATACTGTCCGAATCCCGGTTTGCAATCTCATACAGTTCATCCAGCTGATGCGCAAAGTAATCCATGTCAAAATCAATCGGTTTTCCGATATGAATCAGCTTGTTTGGCGTATCCTGCAGACCCTCTTCGTCCATCAGAAGCTCTTCGTATAATTTCTCGCCCGGGCGAAGTCCTGTGAATTCGATCTTGATATCCTCGTCTACTTTGTAGCCGGACAGGCGGATCAGGTTTTTCGCCAAATCCAGAATCTTGACTGGTTCCCCCATATCCAGGACGAAGATCTCTCCGCCTTTAGCATACGCACCTGCCTGCAGAACCAGGGAAACCGCCTCCGGGATCGTCATGAAGTAGCGGATGATATCCGGATGAGTTACTGTTACCGGACCGCCTTCTGCGATCTGACGCTTGAAAAGCGGGATGACAGAACCATTACTTCCCAGTACATTGCCAAAGCGGACTGCCACAAAATCGGTTTTTGATTTTGCATTCATCATCTGGATCACCATCTCGCACATACGCTTGGACGCGCCCATGATGTTGGTCGGATTGACCGCTTTATCGGTGGAGATCAGAACAAAGCGTTTAACGCCATATTTATCGGCTGCCTTTGCTGTCTTATATGTACCAAATACATTGTTTTTAATTGCCTCGTTCGGGCTGTCTTCCATCAGCGGAACGTGTTTATGAGCCGCCGCATGGTAGACGATCTCCGGTCTGTATTTTTCAAAAATCGTATTGATCCGGTGTGTGTTGCGTACCGAACCGATCAGCACCTCCAGATTCAGTTCTGGATGCTTTTCCCGCAATTCCATCTGGATATCGTAAGCATTGTTTTCATAGATATCGACGATGATCAGTTGCTTTGGATTGTGTCCCGCGATCTGACGACAAAGCTCGCTGCCGATGGAGCCGCCGCCTCCAGTAACCAGCACCACTTTGCCACTCACATATCCCATAATCTCATCCAGATTGACGCGGATCGGGTCACGGCCAAGCAGATCTTCGATCTCTACCTCACGCAGTTTGGAAACACCTACTTCTCCATTCAGAAGCTGATAAATGCCCGGCAACGTTTTTACTTTACAGTCTGTCTGTCTACAAATCTCAATAATTTCTTTTCGATCTATTGCCGAAGCAGACGGCATCGCGATATATATTTCATCAATATGATATTTCTCTGCCATTTCCGGGATATCATTTCGACCGCCTACAATCGGAATCCCATTTAAAAATTTCCCCTGTTTATTCGGGTTATCATCAACAAAGCAGACCACTTTATCTTTCAGGTACTGGCTGCTAGTCATTTCCTTTAAAATCACTGCGCCAGAGCTTCCGGCACCCGCAATCATAATCCTCCGTTCAACAGAAGCAGTACCGATATTTTGAGGTATCACCGTCGTCAAAATACGGTAGGACAAACGAACCCCTAATTCCATGCAGGTCAGGGATGCAAAACAGATGATATAAAAGCTTCTCGGAACACGGTGATCTAATAACACCATTCCAGACATCTGTACCAATGTAGCCAGGACGCATGCCCCTACGATACGCAACGCCTCCCGGATACCCGCCACACTCCACATGATCGCGTACAGGCGGAACAGAAAGAAGATAATCAGTGTCACTGCTATATATATAGGAAGATACATCACTACAGGTCCTATGTACTCCGACGGGATTCTTCCTACGTTCATGTCAAACCGCACAAACAGTCCCAAAAAGGACGCCACACACACCGCCAGCGCATCCACCACCATCAAAATCAGCATCCGCGCCCGCTTACTATGCGGCAGGTATTTCTCTAGTATTACATTCACATTCATTGTAATTGCCCATCCCTAGTCTTTTGTTTTGCCTTTGTCCTTCGCTTGGACATACATATTCTAGCTTATTATACGCTACTTTGGGTAAGGATTCAATAGAAGTTTATGGGAAGGAAAGGTTAGGAAATTCTTAAGATAAAAGGGGGGCAGAAACCGCTTTTGGAGTACACGTGTGAAATTTATTCATAATTTATTGAAAAGCATATGATTTTTCGATATTATTAATTATATCATGTGATACTTTATTGTTTCTTGTTACCATCTAAATGTATGCAGCTACATGATATAGTAAACATTGGGAAATAAAGGTAACTTATTGTCTAATTATATCTTATTTGATATTATCCAAGAAAAAGTCAGTTATTAAGATTCAGGGAGGGATTGATATGTTTGAAGATTTATTATATAGATATCGCAGTGGAGATTCTGCATCCATAGAAGCTTTTGAAAAGGAGCGATTATATTTTTCAACTCCTGAATTTTTTAATGACCCCTTTGATTCTATTGCCTATATTGATTACAACCGTTTATGGTATAACATCAACGATGATTTAGACCACCATGCAAAAGAAACTCTGGAGCGGAAAAAGAAAGAACTTTTTCCGCTAATAACTGATTCAAATCAAGAGTGTATTTTAAAATTATTCAATGATCCAAAAACACGTTCTGAATTTCAAAAAACTGTAGATAGAAAAATAAGATATATTAGTAAAAAAATAACCATAAATTCCAAAATCATCTGTTTTTCAGAGGAATACCTTTCTAACCTCATGTGGTCGCACTACGCTAATTATCATAAAGGATTTTTGTTAGCATATTCAAAAGCGTCTCTTAAGAGTGCTGGTTTATATAACCATGAACATATTTTACTGGAGCAAAAAGCAAAATTAAAAAAAGTAATTTACAATAAATATATGCCTGATTTTAGTGAATATATGTACTGTATTTTACCCAACAATACACGCGAAGCAATACAACAATTTAGACCTATGCTAATCAAAATGCTGTCATCTAAAACAGAGGAATGGTCTTATGAAAAAGAATGGAGACTATGCTCTTTATCCGATTCTATAGAAAGTGAAGATCCAGCAGCTTATATAAACATTTCCCCTGTATGCGTATTTGTAGGAGCCCGCATGGAGCCTCCGGAACGCTGGGAACTATATAACATTGCGAAGAAAAAATCCATTCCTGTTTTCGAAGTATGGTGTAATTCAACTGAACCTGATTATAAGTTGAATTTTTGTACGTTGGATGTAAAAGAGTTGAAAGAGCAAATACATGAATAATTTTACTAAAAATCATTTCGATTAACAATACAATAAAATTAACAACAATAATTAAGCGTAAAGAAAGGTGTTGAATATTTTGGAATTAGTATTTTTTTATGTTAATCAATCCTCTTCAAAATTTATTGAGAAAGTCGGTTTCAATTTCTCCGCAAACTATAATTTTTATGTGGACTATATTGACGGAAAAT
>ENA-ORSA01000492-ORSA01000492.1-human-gut-metagenome-genome-assembly--contig:-NODE-492-length-43022-cov-5.123490_pt1 | contig 43022 bp, 58 predicted proteins | sample MGYA00242179_ERZ509142 | MGnify/ENA primary metagenome ERZ509142 (study PRJEB26280, sample SAMEA2338659) | human gut metagenome | biome: human gut; feature: human-associated habitat; material: faeces... | reverse complement strand
AGACGTGTGACTTGGAAGGAATATGAGCTTATCGAGCCTAACCCGGTCTGTCATTATCGCCGTGAGATAACCTGGAGCGTTTTCAACGAAAAGGCTAACCGCTTTGCCAATCTGCTTTTATCCCGTGGGGTAAAAAAGGGTGACAAGGTGGGTATCCTGCTTATGAACTGTCTTGAATGGCTGCCTATTTATTTTGGTATCCTCAAGACGGGTGCGCTTGCAGTGCCGTTTAATTTCAGATACACTCCAGAGGAGATAAAATACTGTCTTGACCTTGCCGAGGTGGATATTCTTGTATTTGGCCCTGAATTTATCGGCAGAGTTGAGGAGATAGCTGATGAGATAAGCAAGAACAGACTTCTTTTCTATGTTGGCGAGAACTGTCCGTCATTTGCGGAGCATTATGACAGGCTCACTGCAAATTGTGCAAGCACTACTCCGTACATAGAGCTTACTGACGAAGATGATGCGGCTATCTACTTCTCGTCAGGCACAACTGGCTTCCCGAAGGCTATCCTGCACAATCACGAGAGCCTTATGCACGCCGCAAGAGTTGAGCAGAATCATCACGGTCAGACAAAGGAGGACGTTTTCCTTTGTATCCCTCCGCTTTATCATACAGGTGCGAAGATGCACTGGTTCGGAAGCCTTATCTCAGGGGGCAAGGCGGTGCTTCTCAAGGGCGTGAAGCCTGAATTTATACTTGATACTGTATCGAGGGAAAAGTGTACTATCGTATGGCTTCTTGTGCCTTGGGCACAGGATATCCTTGACGCTATCGACAGCGGCGAGGTGACACTTTCAAAGTATGAGCTTTCACAGTGGAGGCTTATGCACATAGGCGCACAGCCTGTTCCGCCGTCACTTATTGCACGCTGGAAAAAGGTTTTCCCTAACCACAAATATGACACTAACTATGGTCTTAGCGAATCTATAGGTCCCGGCTGTGTACACCTTGGTGTGGATAACATTGACAAGGTAGGCGCAATAGGCAAGGCAGGCTTTGGCTGGAAGGTCAAGATAGTTGATGATAAGGGCAACACTGTAAAGCGTGGCGAAGTGGGCGAGCTTTGCGTAAAAGGTCCTGGAGTTATGACCTGCTACTACAGAGATCCAAAGGCGACGGCTGAAACTCTCAAAGACGGCTGGCTTTTCACTGGCGACATGGCTCAGGAGGACGAGGACGGATTTATTTACCTCGTTGACCGCAAAAAGGACGTTATTATAAGTGGTGGAGAAAATCTTTACCCTGTACAGATAGAAGACTTTTTGAGAAGTCACGACGCTATCAGGGACGTGGCAGTAATTGGATTGCCTGACCAGCGTTTGGGCGAGATAGCGGCGGCAATAATCGAACTAAAGCCAGACCACCCATGCACAGAGGAAGAGATAATGGCGTTCTGCCAGAAGCTTCCGAGATACAAGCGTCCGCACAAGATAATTTTTGCAGACATACCGAGAAACCCGACGGGCAAGATAGAGAAGCCGAAGCTCAGGAAGATATACTGCGGCGAGAGCCTTGTGGCAAAGCAGAATCACGGATAAAAAAAGTAAAGAGGGGTAACGAAAATGGGACGAGAAGTAGTATTTGCCAACATACGAAAAAGAATGATAGCAATGATAGTTGGCGGTGTGATACTCACGCTAATGGGTGGATTTATCTCATTTGCGGCGGTAGTAGCCGGTGAATACGGCGTATTGATACTTGGACTTTTTGCGCTTACGCCTGGTGTTATTTTTCTTATATTTGGTACGTCACGTAGGACGCACCCTGAAAAGAGCGGCATATTCAAAGCCAATCCCGATCTTTTACAGCAGGCTGACGAGCTTTACGCCAACATACAATATCAGGACGATCATATTATCGTATCCGACAGGGTGCTTGCCAACAAAAAAGCGCCATTTCAGATGTGCTGGCGAGAGGAAGCCTACGGCATTTACCAGCACACAGCGAGTATGAATTTCATCAGCTACACCAACGAGATAATCGTCTGCACGAAGCACAAGAAGAATGTACTGCGTTTTAACGTATATGCCAAGGGCAAGGACACTGCCATGGGGCTTATGCAATTGCTTTCCCAATGTTGTCCCAACGCAATGGTAGGCTACACTCCTGAAACGCTTGCATATGTTAAGGATATGCAGAGGCGTGCTCAGCAATAGATAATGGACAAGCTCTTTGTGCTTAAATTTGCACAAAGGGCTTGACTTTTTTTGTGATTACTTGTATAATAGTATAGTTGACACAAGGAGATGTACCCAAGTGGCTGAAGGGTCCGCACTCGAAATGCGGTAGTACGGCAAAACCGTAGCGAGAGTTCAAATCTCTCCATCTCCGCCAAACGAACAAAAACCACCGTATTTACGGTGGTTTTCTTTTGTATACACGATTTTTACACGATTGTGTTCAATATCTTCACTGCACGTTCTTCCTCTCGTGGGTAGAGGTGCGAGTAGGTGTTCCATGTCATTGATATGTTGGAATGTCCAAGACGTCTTGCTATCTCCTGAATGTTTATGCCCTCATTGGCGAGCAAAGAAGCGTGGCTGTGACGGAAGTCATGAATACGGATACGTTTGACACCTGCCAAGTCTGCAAACTTCTTATTTGTCTTTTCAAGGGACGTGTCACGGATAGGACGCTCACCGCCGCAGATGTACATATCATCACTGAACTTTGGTACTGCTTTCTTACAGCGTTCGTAATGTTCTGACAGCACTGCTCTTAACGGCTCTGGTATCTGTATCGTCCGTATGCTTGGCTTGTTCTTTGGCGGCGTGATACGATCACCGCCTTTGAGCTTCTGAGCAATGCTCTTGGTGATGGATATGTAGCCGTCTTTTATATCCGTCCATTGCAGAGCGTATATCTCGCCTTTTCGCATACCCATGTAAAATGCTATGTTGAAAAATACATAGTAGTTCCATTCGTACATTGAACCGCCGTCCTCTGCTTCCTGAGCGTAATTCTTAGCTGCCGATATGTATTTCTTGAACTCGTCAGGCGTGTAGAAAAGCATTTCTTTCTTGGCTTCAAGGGGCGCTTTGAAGTTGCCTGCGGTGATAACAGGATTTTTCGGAATGTATTCCATTTTCACAGCATAGTTCATCATTGCACGAAATTCGCCATAAATGTTCTTTCGAGTGACGATAGCCAATTCCTGTTCTGACAGCTCCTGCTTCCATTTCTGCACCATTGGTACGTTCAGATTATCTATCCTCACGCTTTCAAAGGTGGGCAGGACGTTCTTTTTCAGTATTCTTAGGGACTTGTCCAGTGATGTTTCACGGACCTCTGAACGCTTGGCGGTGATGTACTCCGTGAATAGCTGTCCGATAGTCATTTTTGGAGCTATCTCTTTAGCATTGAGCTTTTGTGTAAGCTGGATTTCAAGCTGCTTAGCCGTCTCTGCACCGAACGCCACACGGTCTATCTGATGAGACTTTCCGAAACTGTCTGTATAATTGACACGCACACGATATTTTTGCAGACCGTCTTTTCTGATGTTCTTTCCGTTCTTGTCCGTCATTTTGTAGATCGGCATAAATATTCCTCCTATTCTTGACACTCCTAAAAAAGTGTGCTACAATAAAAGGGCAGAATAAGCCCTTTCGTGGTTGTTGGGTTTTGTTCATTCTGAGCTGATATTGGTAGTATCTGCTCTGCTCGCCTCTGAGTGTTGGTAGCACTTGGGGGCGTTTTTTTGTTATGATTTTATTCTGTATTTTCTTGGTGTACGAACAATGATAGTTATCATATCATTCTCGTTTTGCACTATATCAATTACTTTCGCTTTAGTTATTTTGGAAATTGCTTTCTTCTTTGCTTTTACACTCTCGATATCATCTGCAAATTTTAATTTAAGGGTAAATGACAGTGTTTTGGTATCTGTATTTATATCTTCTATCCTTGAATAAATTCCACACTTTTCGAGATAAGCAACTAGCATTGTAGATGAGCTGGTCAAATAAGATCTGAATAAATTAAGCTTATCATCAAATGACTTTTCTGTTTTATCAACCATATGTGAAAGCGTATCTCTGTCCAACAGCTCTATATCATTCACCTGTGCAAGCTGTTTGGCAGGCTCGGTAAAATACTGATTTGTCATAACGGCACCTTTGTCACATTGGTAGTACGCAAGTCCGCCGACAACTTCTTGTATAGGGGTGTTGTCAAGTTTGTGATTGTATCGCTTGCATTGTATTGCATATCTGACCTTGTCTTTTTCTGCAATGATATCAACGCCAAAGTCACCGGAGCTTCTTGTGACCTTAACGTGTTTGTAGCCGTTGGCTTTCAGAATATCAGCACAGGCATATTCAAATTGGTGTCCGTCCATTTCATCAAGTTGTTTCAAAGTATACTTTCTGTGAAGCTTGCGGTAAATGGTGCAGACCATGCTTATGAATATGATAACGCCGATCACGATAGCAACTACCATAAGGTTATGTTTGGCTCGCTCGGATATGTGAGTTCTAATAAGGTCTATGATAAGAGCGATTATGCAGACAAATATCAGATATCCGAATATAGTGGCAATGCAGCCTGGCTCTGATTTGCGTTTCTTTTTACCCATGTACGTTTCTCCTAATTGATATTTGAAGTATCAGCAGGAAGTTATCCTCTTGGACTTAATCTGGAAGTTTTGCTATACCAATAACTCTGCCAATACAAACTATTTCGCCGTTTTCAGGAAGAATGTCTGGATAATCTGGATTATGTGAAATAAGGCGATTACTACCTTTTTCTTTTATGTAACCCGCACCATTCTGACGGAACAATCCAATTTCACCAACAGGAACATCAGAATCGGTGGCTATATATACAATACTGCCGTCACTAATCGTAGGCTCCATGCTGTGTCCATCAACTTCAACTGCAAAATCCGCTTCATGGGCTTCTGGGGTATCTATTACTTCAATTTCTCTCCATACATCTGAATTGCTCAAATCATATCCACAGCCTGCCGAAGCTTTATTCACGTTAAAGCGCTTGAATGTGATTGTTTTAGACTTGTTTCTATTTGTTTCTGTGCAACGTTTATACTCTATATCTAGTATACTTTCCACAGCCTTTTTACCATGTTCGTCAAGAGCATGGTATTTTTTTGCGATTTCTTTTATTACCATGTCTAGTGGCGAAGTAGACATTGACTCCATTCCTAGATTTGCAGGTTTAAACTGAGTACATGATTCATCAGTGTAAACTGCATAAGTATTTCCTTTGTATGAATCAATAATCAGGTAAAAAGTGTGATCGTCTTCACAGTGAAATTCAATAGCTATTCCGTCACTTTTATAAGTGCCAAAGTCCACAGGTTTTATTCCTATAAAATGCGTATAGTCATAACCGCATACAGGACATTCGATAATATATTCATCATCCAACTCATGTGGTATAAAATTAAGTTTCAAGTCTTCACTTTTCAAGTAATATTCTGGAACATTTAGAAAATCTGCAATTTGAGAAATGTATTTCAGATATGATTGATTTTTACCTGATTTCCATTGTGAGAAAGTACTTTTATCTAAGCCTAAGTAATCTGTAAGTTGTTTTTGCGTGATTTTTTTATAGTTCATCAAATCACAAATCTTGTCTATAATTGACATAACATCAACCTCGCTTTTGTACAAAATGACAAAGTTGAGAAAATATCAAATAAAACCATTGACAATTTAGATTATATCAACTATACTAATCTTAGTTGATATAAATTCAACGATAAAAGGCAACAGCGTTGATAATGTCGGTGGTTTATAATATTTAAACTTTGTTTTCTATATAGTATCATATTTCATCAACTTTGTCAACCCAATTTTATTATGATTGTAGGAGGTGACAAATTATGTTTGATGATTTTAAGCAAAAAGTCAAAATGATTGCGAAATCAAAGTGCTTAACGTATGCTCAAATAGCTGAGAAATCAGGTGTAAAGGAAAGTACAATTAAAGCGTTTATGTGCGGCGCAACTGATAGCAGGCGTGTTGCTGAAAAAATAGCAGATGTCTTGGAAGTAAAAATTGTTTATTGCAATGGTGATTATAGTATCACCGCAGAGAAAGGACAGATGATTAATGAATGAATTAATTAAAATCAGCTATGAAAACGCAGAACACCCAACAGTATCGGGTAGGGAACTACACGAGGCACTTGAAGTCAAGACCGCTTATAAAGACTGGTTTCCGAGAATGTGTGAATACGGATTTACGGAGGGTGAGGATTTCAACCCGCTCAAAAATGAGCAGGTTCGTACTGAGGGAAACAGGCAGGTGAGTCGTGAACTTACCGATCACCAACTTACAATCCCAATGGCAAAAGAGATCTGTATGTTGCAGAGAAGTGAAAAAGGAAAGCAGTTCCGCCAGTACTTCATAAGAGTTGAAGAAGCTTGGAACAGTCCCGAAATGATTATGAAAAGGGCTTTGGAAATTGCTAACGAAAAGGTGAAAGCTCTGCAAGTAAGTGTTTCACAGCTTACTGTTGATAAACAGATAATGCAACCGAAAGCTGATTACTTTGATGAACTCGTGGACAGAAATCTGTTAACGGGAATAAGAGAAACAGCTAAGGAACTTAAAGTCAAGCAAAATACTTTTGTGAATTTCCTGCTTGATAAAAAGTATCTTTACAGAGATAAAAAGGGCAAGCTTATGCCATATGCAAAGCCAATGGAGAACGGCTTGTTTGAAATCAAGGAGTTTTCTAATGAGAAAACAGGTTTTTCAAGCACGCAGGTGTTTATTACACCTAAAGGAAAAGAAACGTTTAGGCTGTTATTGCTTTAATGTCACTTGCGGAGATGTTCGACTGTTCGGTTGACTATCTTCTCGGCAAGACAAGAAACCCGACGCCATATCCTAAGGCGTGAGGAAACAAATGATTAAAGAGGGGGTGAGAAAATGGAAAAGAAAATTACTGCTATTCCAAGAGGGTGTGACAGTGCCAGGGTTGAGCAAGTGATCGTAACAAGAGCCTTGAAAGGTGCAGGAACAGAAAATGACCCCTGTAGAGAGGTCATTCAGTATTGGACTCTTGACGGAGAACTGATTGTAACAAAATCACAGTATGAGGAGGGCAAACGTTGAATTTAAAAAAGATAGCCTATTATCTTGGCATTGCATTGTGCCTAGCAAGTCCACTTGCATTCGGTATATGTACGCTTGCAGGGCTTGACAACACAGTTCCGTTGTCACTCATGATAACTAGCAATGTTTGCCGGATATGTTCGTTGGAAGCAGAAATGACAGAAAACACAATGAGGAGGTACAAAGGTATGAAACTGTACAAAGTCACAACAATAGACCAGTTTCATGATAAAAGGGTGTTCACAGTAGCTGCAAAGAGTCAGTACGAGGCTCTGACAAAGGCAAGTATTAGCTCTCGTGAGAATGTCTTGACTATCGAGGAGGTGGACTAAATGAGGTCACCTGACATTGAAATAGCAGTGCGGCTGTACTATGAAAAGCCCGAAATAACCAATTCGGATATCAAGGAACTGTTCGGCACAGGTGAAACGCAGACTATCAAGATCAAGAAAGCTGTTAAGGAAGAAATGGCAAAGCGTGGCGTGAAGTCATGGCTGCCACACTCGGTCAATACCGAGATAGCCTACGAGGTGTGGGGCATTGATATCGACAACTTCGAGAAAAGGCTTAAAAAGCTCCGCACGCTTTACGGAAAGGACGTGAAATAATGGACATATCAACATTTCTGCGCATAGTGTCGCTGTCGTCTGCACTGTTGGCACTGCTCGTGCTGGTTTGCGCACATGTATATATCAGCCTCAAACAGCAGGCTGAGGACGAAGCTGAGGAAAAGCTCGAAAAGGCTATAGCAAACGCTTCAAGACCTGTGGTCAAGGTCGAGATACAGACGAAAGGAAAGTGGTAATGAATATTGTAGGAATATTGCTGATAACGATAGCTGTGCTTGCAGGCATAGATGTAGTAATGTATCTTGCGCTGAGTGTGGCGGATAGGCACTGGGAGAAACGTTTTGAGAAAGAGGAGGACGAAGATGATAACGAAAGAGGAATTTGAAAAGGCAGTAAACCACTGTACAGAATTTACTGTTAATTGCAAAGGTTGTCCGCTTGCTGAAAAAAACTTGATGTGCGGTGCATATTTTGCAGAGTACCTAAAAGAAAACGAGTCTGCACTGTCTGCCAACAGCACAAGCTCGGAGGTATCTGTAAAAGAAGATACCAACAACATACACCTTGATGATAGCACAAATGAGCAGATTTGTCAAGCATACAAAGCTGCTGATGAAGTTTGCTCAAATATACTTGCTGTCTATGAGGGAATGTCAGAATGTGAGCAGAGAGCCTTTGATATCGGAGAGGCATACGGAAAAATATTCAGTACAAGGTGTAAACTTGAAGAGCTGAGAGGCGGTGACGGCAATGAACATTAACGCAAAGAAAGCTCAGGACAAGCTGTCGCAGGAACTGTCTGCCGCTAAGCTTGGCAAGTATGCGCAGGCGGTTGCAAAGCCTACTCTTGAGGCACTCAAAACTTTCTGTGAGCAGAACGAGGAGTTCGCTCAGGCGGTCCTACAGACGGACAGGACTTTCGCTGAGTGTGCGGAAAACGCTGTTAAGGGTGTAAGGGAAAGTATTTCGGATATTGAGGTCTACCGCAGAGCTGTAAGCTTTTACTTCAAGGGTGCAGACGTTCATTTCAATATGACTATCGACCTGGGTGACGGCTCGGACAGCGAAGAAACAGCAAAACCGCCTGTCAGCTTGTCACTTGACAGCTTGCTTGATTTCTGAGGTAGCAGTATGAAAAAGACAAGAAAAGAGGCTCTTATCTACTGCTTTCCTTCGGTGGATAAAGAGCTTATGGATAAGATGAAAGGCAGAGGGGCTAAGAATTATGTGGTGTTCATCACAAGGGGTGCTGAGCTTTTCGCACGTTGCTTTCACAGATACTCAAAGGGTGACCTTGTGGAAAGACAGCGGTATGTGTTCGCCCGTGACGGATCGGTGAGATACGGCAGTGATAACGGCATTAACTGGTCTGTGCGTAATGACTTCCGTGAGCCTGTCTTTTGCAAGTGCTGTATGGGATATAACTATGATAATTCCTATTCGGTACTGAACATCAAAGCCATAGACAAATCGGATATGCGTTACAGTCAGTATCAGCATTATCACGGCAATATGCTGATGAGCTATCTGTACGCATATTGCAAGCACCCTAATCTTGAGTATCTTATGAAACAAGACTATGACGTAACAAGCGTGAGATACACAGGTTGGTGGGGATATCAGGAAAAGTTCTTGCTCTCTCAGCGTGTGAACTGGAAAAGTAATGACCTGCTGAAAATGCTCGGACTGAACAAGACGGAGTTCAAGACACTCAAAGGCAGCGAACAGCTGTGGGAGCAGTATCTTGACTATCGTGAGGAATATCCAAAACTCAGACCGGAAGATTTACTGAGTATAGCAAAGGTTTTTAAGAACGAACACGGCACTCTTGAACGTCTTGTGAGGATAACAGGTCTTACACCGCAAAGGGTGGCACGATACATACACGAGCAGAAGATGACACCTCTTGATTACAGCGACTATCTGGAGCAGTGTGAAACGCTGGAGTATAACATTCACGATACAATGATAGCATTGCCACACGATTTCTGGGCAATACACAACAGGCTTACTCAGATCATCAACTATGAGCATGACGAGCTTGTTTTGCAGAACTTCACGAAAAGACTTGCAGAGCGTGTCTGCCTTGAATTTTCGGCAGACGGCTTGCTTGTCAGACAGCCACACAGTGTGAAAGAGATAGAGGACGAGGGCAGGATACTTTCCCATTGTGTGGGCGGATATGCAGAACGCCATGCTATGGGAAAGCTAAGTATAATGTTCCTGCGGAAAGCCTCTGAACCTAACAAGCCTTACTATACTGTTGAGGTGAGCAAGTACGGCGGTATCGTGCAGTGCAGAGGGTATAGGAACAACGTGGTGCAAAACGGCGGTGAGGACAAACCGCAGGAGATAAAGGACTTTGAACAGAAGTATCAGCGGTATCTTGACAGGGTGTTCGCTGAGAAACGAAAGGAGCGTAAAACAGCATGAACGAACTATCGGCAGAATATATCAAGGCGGCTGAGCTTGACCGCAGGATAAAGACCTCAGCTCAGCTTGCACAGCAGAGCCTTTACGATATGTGTATGGGATTTAAGGAAATGAGGGACAGCAGGCTTTACAAGCAGCTCGGCTACTCCGATTTTGGAGAGTATTGCGAGCAGGAAATAGGGTTCAAACGTTCAAACGTGTACAACTACATAGCTGTCGTTGAAAATCTGCCAAGAGAATTTGTCCAGACGTCTGGACAAATCGGTGCAAGTAAACTGCTCTTGCTGACTAAGCTTTCCGATGAGGAACGAACAGAGCTTGCCGAAAATATCGACCTTGAAAGCACTACTGTCAAGGAGCTCAAAGCAAAAATAGATATTTTGCAGAACGAGCGTGACAGAGCCATGGAGTCAAATGCAGAGGCAAGCCATCAGGTCTTTATGGCGGATAAAAAGGTGCTTGAAATGAAAAATAAGGTAACACAGCTTGAAGCCGAGATAAAGGAGCTTGAGAGCCGTCCTATAGAGGTGGCTGTGGAAACGGACAGCAAAGAGGTGGCAAACCTTAAAGACGCTATGCGGCGTGTTGATCTTGACTGGTCGGAAAAATATTCAAAGCTTGAAGAAGACAGCCTGAAAGACCGCAGAGAGCTTTTGCAGAAAGCTGAGCGGGCTGAAAAGGATAAGCAGGACAAGCTTTCACAGCTTCGTGAGGAGCTTGACAGAACTAAGGCAGAGTATGAGAAAAAGCTTGCGGGGAAGGTGGATACCGCCCCCGTGCAGGACGATAAAGCCATATTCAAGGCTTATCTTTCCACCGCTGTTGACAGCGTAACAAGGCTCGTGGACTTTGTGAACGAGCATAATGACAGCGACAATTACGGACTTTTCACACAAAAAGCAAGACAGCTTGCGGATATAATCAATTCAAAACTGGAGGTATAAAAAATGAAACTTTATGAGCTTACAAACGATTTTCAGAGGCTTTTTGACAGCCTTGAGGATATGACGGAAAATGCCGAGCTTACGGCAGAGGAAAAGGCTGAGGCTGAAAAGGTGTGGTTTGATACACTTGAATGCGTTGAGGCTGAGTTTACGGACAAGGCGGAGAACGTTGCGGCTTATGTCAAGGTGCTGAGCAGCGAGGCGAAAATGCTTGAAGCAGAGGAGAAAGCCCTCAAAGCAAGACGTGAGCAGAAGGTCAAGCAGGCAGAGAGCCTTAAAGCTTATCTTATGAACAGTATGCAGAGGGTCAACCTTAACAAAATAGAGGGCGTTATGGCTAAGATAAGCATTACAAAGGGCAGGGAAAGCACCGAGATAACAGACCCGAAAGCCTTTGTGGAGTGGGCAAAGGTCAATGATGACAGCCTGCTGAAATACAAAGATCCTGACATAAGCAAGACGGCTGTCAAGGCGGCTATCGAGGCAGGCAGAGAGATCCCCTATGCGGCTGTTGTCCGCAGACCGGGACTGACCATAAGATAAGGAGGGAAAGAGAATGGGACTTGCGATACTTGTATTAGGCTTTTCAGGAAGCGGCAAATCTGCTTCCCTGAGAAATTTCAAAGAGGACGAGCTTGCACTTGTGAACGTGAACGGAAAACAGCTTCCGTTCCGCACACAGTTTATTTCAACGATACATACCGACAATTACAGTGAGATAGAACGCTTTATGAAAGCTCAGACGGCAAAGTCCATAGCCGTTGACGACAGTCAGTATCTTATGGTGAACGAGTTTATGCGCCGTGCAAAGGAAACGGGCTATCAGAAGTTCACCGACATTGCAAAGAATTTCTGGGAGCTTGTGAGAAGCGTTGAAATGCTTCCGGAGGACGTTATCGTGTATTTTCTCAATCACCTTGATACAGGCGAGGACGGCAGGCAGAAAGCCAAGACTATCGGCAAACTGCTTGATGAGAAGATAACTGTCGAGGGTATGTTCACAACTGTGCTTAAAACTGTTGTGGTTGACGGCAAGTATCTTTTCGCCACTCAGACGGACGGAACGGATACCTGCAAAAGTCCTATCGGGCTGTTTGACAGTATGTACATAAGCAACGATCTGAAGCTTGTTGATGAAGCGCTTAGGACATACTATCATCTTGCAGACGAACATATCTGCTCAGAGTGCGGAAAGACGATAATGTCAGACGGCAAGCGTACAGTTCAGCAGATAATAGACGGCTCGATGAAGAATTACGGCAAACAGCTTTGCATGAAATGCGTTCTGAAAAGGGTAAAGGCGGCGAAGTCCAATGAAGCTGAGAGCGTATCAGAATGAGCTGGTGGAGCAGGTAAGGCAGGCTTGGCGTGCAGGGTATAAAGCACCCTGCATAGTCCTGCCCTGCGGCGGAGGAAAGTCTTGCATTGTGGCTGAAATGGCAAGGCGAACGACCTTTAACGGCAAGAGAGTGCTTTTTCTCGTCCACAGACGTGAGCTTGTGGAGCAGATAAAAAAGACGTTTATTCGCTGGGGCGTTGATATGAGGCTCTGCGAAGTTGGTATGGTGCAGACAATTACAAGACGGCTTAAAAAGCTTGCCAGACCTGCCCTTATCATAACTGACGAAAATCACCACAGCCTTGCTCAGTCCTACAAACGCATATACGAATACTTTTCAGACGTGCCGAGAGTGGGCGTTACAGCGACTCCTGTTCGCCTTAACGGCGACGGGCTTGGTGACGTGAACGACAAGCTTATCATTGGCGTATCCGCAAAATGGCTTATTGACAACAGCTGCCTTGCACCTTATGACTACTACGCCCCTGACGTTGCCGACCTTACAGGACTGCACGTTTCTCACGGTGAATATATGGCGGCGGAGATAGAGAAAGCTATGGTGAAAAATACTGTTTTCGGCGACGTCATAAAGTATTACAAACAGTTAGCAAATGGCAAAAAAGCGGTCTGCTACTGTGCTTCTGTAAGACATTCTCAGCGGACGGCAGATGTATTTAATGACAACGGCATAAAGGCGGCTCATATCGACGGCTCGACCCCAAAGGCAGAACGTGACAGCATTATCGGAGCTTTCCGCAGGGGAGATATAACTGTGCTGTGCAACGTTGACCTTATCTCAGAGGGCTTTGACGTCCCCGACTGCGAGTGTGCCATACTCCTGCGCCCCACCAAGAGCCTTACTCTTTACATTCAGCAGGCTATGAGATGTATGCGGTATAGACCTAACAAAAGAGCCGTCATAATCGACCACGTTGGCAACTATGCAAGGTTTGGTATGCCTGACGATGACAGGGAGTGGAGCTTGGAGAAAAAGCCGAAAACTCAGCATAAAAAGCAGGAGCAGAGCGACAAGGTGAAACAATGCCCCGAATGTTTCTATACTTTCTCTGCTCCCCATGCGGGCGTGAAAGTATGCTGTCCTCACTGCGGATATGAGTTTCCCTCAGCCGAGAGAAAGCTTGAAACTGACAGCAGCGTTGGGCTTGTAAAGGTGGAGGGATTTAAGCTTGACTTTTCAAGTCCTGCCGATTGTCATACCTATCCCGAACTTTTGCAGTATGCGAAAAGTCACGGCTACAAATCAGGCTGGGCGTATTATCAGGCAAGGCAAAGGGGGCTTATAGGTTGACGGAAGAACATAGGATACAAAACGAGATACGCTGTGCGGTATCGCCCTACTGCACTGTCTTTCGTGTGAACGTGGGCGAGAGCAGGACAGTTGACGGCAGATATTTCACCACAGGAGTGCCGAAAGGTTTTTCAGACCTGTTCGGCGTAAGGCATAAGGACGGCAGAGCTGTCTTTATCGAAGTCAAAACAAAGTCGGGACGAGTTCGTCCCGAGCAGAAGAATTTTATAACAAAAATGCGTGAGTGCGGAGCATTGGCAGGCATATGCCGATCAGCAGAGGACGCAGTAAATTTACTAACGGGGGAATAAAAAATGGGATTTAAGTCAAATCAATCAGAGGCATTTCAGAACGGATTAAAGCCTGAGGGCGATTACGAGTGCATCATAACCGCTATCGAGGAACGCACAACAAAGAAAGGCTCTATGGGTCTTAACTTCACTCTCGTCATCAGAAATGACGTGCAGGGACAGAAATACGGCAACTCCTGCCTGTTTCACACCATATGGAAAAAGCATGAACCTAACGAGAACGATATGCAGGTGGAGGGCTACAACTTTGCTCAGCTTATGGCAATGGGCAAGGCGGCTAAGCTTCCCGACGGCAAGGAGTATGACAGCCTTAAAGCATACTGCACCGACCTGCTGAACAAGTGCATAAGGGTAGATCTCACACACGAGGAATGGAACGGCAAGGAGCAGGAACGCATTAATTTTGTCAACCCTACAAAGTATCCTGAGTGCAAGCATAAGTTTAAATCCTCTGCACCGAAGGCGGACAGCTTTGCGACTAAGCAGACGGGCTTTGCGCCTAAGACAAATACGCAGGTTGACAGCGCCATAGGCTCGCTTGAAGATTTTGAGGACGTGCTTACAGATGACGGCGTGCCGTTCTGATTTCTGAGAAAAGCGAAAAGTCATAGTGCTTTTGCATAAAAACGCAGACGATATTTTGTGCAAACAAATGATTTATGTTTTAATTTGGCAACATTTCTGCAATTGTTGCATTTTTAATGCAACTTTTTGGGTGTTTTTCGGGGATAAGTGAAAGGCTTTGACTTTTCAAAATTTATGTTAGGAGTTGGATATATGTACGAACAAATACCGCAGGAGCTTAAAACCCTGCCAAACTGGATATGCTGGGACGCTGTGCCTGATGAAAAGAGAGGGAAGATAAAGAAAGTGCCGATAAACGCACTTACAGGCGGAGGGGCTATGTCAAATAACCCCTCTACTTGGTGCGATTTCGATACGGCTGTGAGAGCCTCGGAAAAACATTCGGGCATAGGATTTATGTTCGGCGGCTGTCCGTATTTCGGTGTTGACATTGACGGCAAAGAGGAGGAGCTTGAGGCATACCAAAGGGGAGAGAACGGCAACATCATATCTGAATTTATCTCCACCCTGCAAAGCTATACTGAGATATCTCAATCGGGCAAGGGCATACATATCATATGCAGAGGAACACTCCCAAAGCGTGGCAGACGTAAAGGCTCAGTTGAGATGTATGAGGACGGCAGATTTTTCGTTATGACAGGTAACTCCTGCTCAGAATATGAGGGCATCGCAGAGTGTTCCGACAGCATAAAGCCATTGCACGAAAAGTACATAGGAGGCGGTCACGAGCCTGTGGCAAAGGCTGTTCCTGCTGTCAGACTTGACACCGCAGACCAGATAATCAAAGCTGCGGCAGGAGCAAAGAACGGCGGAAAGTTCGTGTCGCTCTACAGCGGAAGAACCGCAGGATATGCTTCGCAGAGTGAGGCTGATATGGCGTTCTGCTCAATGCTTGCGTTTTGGACAGGCTGTGACGCAGAAAAAATGGATATGATATTCCGCTCCTCTGGTCTTATGCGTGAAAAGTGGGACAGGGCGCAAAGCGGTTCGACCTATGGCGCACTCACGATCCAGAAAGCCATTGCCGATTGCGACAAGACCTATTCGCCAAAGTTCGCAGGGGGATTTTCTCTTAACTTCAAGTCGCTCTCTGAGCCGATTTCTGTGGGTGCTGTGGAGCAGGAAGAAGCCAAGCCAAGACTTTATTCATTTGACGATACAGGCAACGCAGAACGCTTTGTTGACCTTTTTGGTGAGCAGGTGAGATACTGTTATACAGACAAACGCTGGCTTTGGTATGACGGCAGAAAGTGGTGTACCGATATGACAGGCACAGTTAAACGTCTTGCTGACAAGGCTGTGGCTTGTATGGCGGCAGAGGCAAAAGTGTACGCTCAGCTTGACGCAGACGAGGGAACGGATATGGCGAAAGCCTTTGAAAAGCATATGAAGTCCTGCCGTTCTAACAAATCAAAGAACGCAATGCTAAGCGAGGTCATGCACCACGTTCCTGTTCTGCCTGCTCAGATGGACAGATTTAAAACTGTTCTCAATACCCCGGGTGGAGTTATCGACCTGCGAAGCGGCGGCATATCTCCTCACGACCCTATGACATATCTGACGAAAATGACAGCCGTTGAGTATTCAGAGAACGCCGATTGTCCTCGCTGGCTTGCCTTTCTTGACGACATTTTCAGAGGAGATAAAGACCTTATCAGATACGTTCAGAAAGCTGTGGGATATTCCCTGACAGGCTCGACCACCGAGCAATGTGCGTTCTTTCTATACGGAACAGGACGAAACGGCAAGTCAACTTTCATTGATATCATAAGGGATATTTTCGGGGACTATGCGGCAAATATCCAACCTGAAACTATTATGGTGCGTTCAAATCAGAGCACCGCCATAAACAGCGACATCGCAAGGCTCAAAGGTGCAAGGCTCGTGACAAGCGTTGAGCCTAACGAGGGTGTTCGTATCAACGAGGGTCTGCTCAAACAGCTTACAGGCGACGATACTGTTACGGCAAGAAAGCTTTACGGCGACGAGTTCGAGTTCAAGCCTGAGTTCAAGCTTTGGATGGCGACAAACCATAAGCCTGTCATCAGAGGAACGGATACGGGCATATGGCGAAGAATTCATATGATACCCTTCACTGTGCAGATCCCCGAAGAAAAGATAGACCGCAGGCTGAAATACAAGCTGTCGGCGGAGCTTACGGGCATATTCCGCTGGGCGGTCGAGGGCTGTCTGCTGTGGCAGAAAGAGGGGCTTAAAATGCCTCGTGCCGTCCTTGAAGAAGTGAGGGAGTACCGCCGTGAAATGGACGTTATCTCTGCATTTGTTGAGGATAAGTGTACTGTGGGCAAGGGTCTGAGCGTTAAGTCAAGTCAGCTTTTTGCGGCATATCTTAACTGGGCTGAGCAGAACAATGAATATCGTATGAGCTCAACAAAGTTCGGTATGGAGCTTGCAAAACGCTTTGAAAAAGTAAAAGGCAGAGGGTGCAATTATTATTCAGGTATAACCCTTGACGAGCAAGTGTAAGTATCTGTAAGTGTGGAGGGTTGTGGATAGGTTGAGGGGGTTTCTTAACCTTTCGTATAAGAAAATAAAAAGAATATATATAAAGAAAGAATTCTTGAAAAACAGCGAAAACCCTCCACAACCCTCCACAAAAGGGGGTATCAACTATAAAGATAGATTTCAAAAGAATGTCACAAGAAGAATTTGCACGATATGAAGATATGGCGATAGACGGCAGGCTCATCTATGACGAGTATCCTGCTGAGGAATATAAGTATTTCTCGCAGTTATCAAGACTTGGCTACAAGAACAGGCATGAGGGCTGGTCAAAAGAGATATGCGAGGACAAGCAGGCGGAATACAAGCGGGAATATCTTCACAGCAAAGAGCGAAACGGCAGGTTTTTCAGGCAAGCCTGCATAATGCAGGAGAATATCCGCAGAGGGCAGACAACGGTCTGGAAGATAAACAAAACGCAGGACAGGGAAGAAAAACTCAAATACGCATTGCAGGCACTTGAACTGATACTCTGCGACGAGGGACTTGCGAAACATAACGGAGCAAACATACCTGAATATGCAGGCTGTGAATACTGCAATGGAGTGACAGAGTGGAGCGAAAAGCTTGGTGCAGACGGCAAGGAAGTCCGTTTTGAGTTCTGTCCTGTTTGCGGAAGAATGATCGAGGAGGGATAAAAGTGACAAAATATATTGACGCAGACAATCTGATCAACGAATTATCTGCGGCGTGTATGCCGATATACGAAAAAGGCATAACAGGCATTCTGGGTGATAACAGCAGTATCGCTGATATAATCAATGAACAACCTACCGCAGACGTGCAGGAGGTCAAGCGTGGAACATGGGAGAATACAAACACACCTAATCAGCTTAGATGCAATAATTGTGAAATCATTCACTTTATAGCTCAGTATCCACACGGTGAGATAAATTACTGCCCTAATTGTGGCACAAGAATGGACGGTGTTGCTAATGGCTGACCCAATGACCATGCCACGCCTGAAAGCCTACCGCAGGAACGCCTCAGCCATTGAGGACATCAAGGCAGAGCTTTCGGGCAAGTACGTTGCCGACAGTATCAGCGTATGCACGCCGCCGTCCTACACACCACACAGCACACGCATAGACGGCTTCTTGCCAAGCGGTGATACACTTTCATTGCTGTGTGAGCAGGCACGACTTGAAGCCGAGCAGAGGGCTATTGAGGAGTTTATCAAGGGGATAGAGGATAGACAAATGAGGAAGATATTTGTACTCAGGTTTGTAAAAGGCTTTACTTGGATACAGATAGGACACAAGGTCGGAGGTACAGCGGACGGCTGTAGAATGGCGGTCAAAAGATATTTGAAAAAATAATCAAGTGTGTTCGTTTTGTTCGTTTTAGGTGTGCTATAATTTAAACTGAGGATAGTGTAAATACTATCTGACTTTCATAAAGATCCTCCAATAATTTTTACCCACGGAGCGTATGCTCCGTATGTTCCGCAAAGTCAGAGTGGGTGCAATTCCCACACGGAACTCCAAGCCTGTTATACAGTTCGTAGACCGAGAACGTAAAATATCGGTATCGTATAACTTTAAAACCTGCACACTTTGGCTGTGCGTCGTCGGGTGGAATAGCCGAGGTTTCGTTTTTTGATGCCAAGTTTTTCATCTACCATAAGAGGAAAAACAGCGTATGCAGGCTCAGAGGGCTATACTTAAAGCTTGCACCAGAGTCGGCGTGCTTCCGACAGAAAATAAATGCACTCCTTGAATTTTACATTGCCAATGCCTGCTCGTAAGGGTGGGCGTTCGGGCAGGGTCTGAAAGCCGTATCCCCATACTGCGGCTTTCGATTTGCAGGTCGAGAGCGTGCCAGCTCAACATCTGCTCCAACATTTACAAAACTCCTTATAATATTTTCACAAGAGACACTACGAACGGGGTGTCTTTTGCGTTGCGTCGTAAAAAGTTCATAAATGTCGAATTTTTGATATACTGCATAAAAAATACAAATGCTATTTATGCAGTATATAGAAATTCGGTGCATTTCGTTGATTTTCGCTCTGATTAGTGATATTATTTAAGAAATATTATTATGAGGAGTGATTGTACTTGGTAGTCAAATTTAATGGTAATAAACCGTTTAAAATGGAGGAACATCAAAGCAATAAACTTACTACAAAATGTTTTTTATGTGGACAACAGGCAAAAAGCCGAATATTTTATGATGGATTTGAGAATGGAAATTGCATATGTTGTAATTGCGAAGATCAGCTAAAAGGAATGTTTAAGGATTATTTATTAGCAGAATCAAACTTCAACAAAACAGCACTTGAAGAATTAGTGGAAGGATTACGCAATGAAACTATAACGCAGTTAGATAGTCAAATTCATAAAGAAGGCTATAAATATGCCCAAGAGGTTAGCATTGTAGATGATTTTGATGATACATTAACCCTTCAAGAAGTTCAACAGAATAATATATTTTATTCGATAAAATATCAATTTTGTTATGACAAAATGATAAATTATATGAAGAATAAATATAATGAAGACCCTTATATAGTCAGATTTTTTGAAACTACGGATTACTATGACCCTGAGGGTTTGTATAGAAGAGATACAAATGCTATATGTGGCATTGCAAAAATATATAATAACGGAACCACGGTTATTTTTGGCGATTTAAAAGTTGTTTTGGATAGATCGAAATATAACCAATAAAATTAATAATATTGAGTGTTCAAAGCCCCACTAAATCGGGGCTTTTTTCATACCATAAAGAAAGGACGGTGCCCCTCATGACAGCACGGCAAAAGAAATTTGCAGAATACTATGCTCAGAGCGGCAACACCGTTCAGAGTGCTATAAAGGCAGGATACAGCGAGAAGTATGCGAAAGCTGACGCCTGCAAAATCCTAGATAATCCTAGTGTTGCGGAGTATATCCGTGTGCTGTCCGAAAAAGCTCAGGACGAGCGTATAATGACCGCTAAGGAGCGGCAGGCACTCTTGTCAGATATCGCTAAGGACGGCAAGAATGACCCTGCTGACCGTATCAGAGCCGTCGATACCCTCAATAAAATGACAGGAGAGTATGTTGCTAAGATACAGGCGGAGGTCAAGACCTCTGAAAAGCTTTCAGAGGTTTTCGCTCAGATAGGCGGTGAGGGGCTAAATGAGTGAACTCATTGCGAGTAAGTTTCCCCTGTCGCAGAAGTATATGGACTTCATCAACAGCGTTCGGGGCGTGTCTGCGGATTTTCTTGAGGGGACTACCGCAAGCGGCAAAACAACTGTGGGCGCAGGCATAAAGTTTATGCGTATGGTGTCGGCAAGTCGAAAGAAACTTCACGTCATTGCCGCTAAGACTACGGGAAAGGCTGAGGAAACTATCATTCAGCAGGATAACGGCATTCTTGACCTGCACACCAATGCTCGGTACTTCGGCAACGGTGATAAGGACTACAAACTGCCGCATATCAAGTTTGAGGGCAAGATAATCTATGTTCTGGGATATGATAACAAGGATAAGTGGGAAATGGTGCTGGGCGCTCAGTTCGGCTGCGTTTATATCGACGAGATAAATACCGCTGATATCGAGTTTGTCCGTGAGATGTCAACCCGTAACGATTACCTTATGGCGACCCTCAACCCTGACGACCCCTCTCTGCCTGTGTATAAAGAGTTTGTAAACCGCTCACGTCCGTATCAGAAATACGCCTGTGACGTGCCTGCGGAGATAATGAAAGAGCTTACAGAAGAACCTGTACCCAATTGGCGGTACTGGTTCTTTACTTTTCGTGATAATCTTTCTCTTACCGATGAGGATATCAAACGGAAAATGGCTGCCGCTCCGAAAGGCACAAAGCTGTATAAGAACAAGATACTCGGTCTGAGAGGACGTGCAACAGGGCTTGTGTTTGACCTGCAAAAGCGAAATATCTTGACAGCAGAGCAGGCGAAAACTTTCAATTATGTGTACTTCTCAGCCGGGCTTGACACCGCTTACTCGCAATCCTCACCTGATACCATAGCGTTCACCTTTGTGGGCATAACGGCTGACAGAAAGTGCGTCACTCTTGACGAGGAAGTGTATAACAATCGTGACAGACAAGTGCCGCTCACGCCCTCCGACATACCGAAAATATTCACGGCGTTCTTGGAGAAAAACCGCAGGACGTGGGGCTTTGCACGAGATGTATATATCGACAGCGCAGATCAGGCGACCATACTTGAATGTCAGAAGTTCGGGCGGCTCACAGGCAGCATATATAACTTTATCCCGGCATTCAAGAAAACGAAAATAATCGACCGAATACACTTGCAGTCAGCTTGGCTGGCGGCAGGTGATTTTTATATCCTTGAGCATTGCAAGGAGTACGTAGGCGAGCTTAACATATACAGTTGGAAAGAGGATAAGGCTGAGCCGGAGGACGGCAACGACCACCTTATCAATTCCTGTCAGTATGCCTGGCTGCCGTATCGTGAAAAGATAGGAAGTGTGAAGATTGACTAAATTCAGTATAGGAAGCAAGGTGAAAAATATGATAAGAAACTGGCTTGATATCCAGCCTGCACCCGAATACAGTATAACTATCACTGAGAAAACAGGTTTTATGACAGATGTGATAAGGTCACAGCTTTGGTATCGTGGTGACGCCGCAGAGCTTTCGCAGTTCTTTCGTCAGCTTAACTTAGGCACAAATTCATTCTGGAGCAGCGTCCCTGAGAATGAAAAGATACGCAAGATACATAGCGGTCTGCCTGCAATAATCGCCGATACGCTGTCATACATTGTCTATTCTGATATGGACGATATCAAAGTCACAGGGGACAAAGCAAAGGCTGACTTTGATAATATTTCCGAGCATATAGACTTCACAGAGCTGACAGGCAAGGCGATAGTTACCGCACTTGTTGACGGCGACGGAGCTTTCAAAATATCTGTGGATACTGAGCTTTCTGATACGCCAATAGTCGAGTTTATCGGCGCTGACAAAGTGGAGTATAACTTTGTGCGAGGTCTGCTGAACGAGGTCGTTTTTCATTCTGTGCATTATGCAGGCTCAAAGAAATTTCACCTTGAAGAGCATTACGGCAAAGGATACATAGAAAGCCGTCTGTATGACGATAACGGTCACGAGGTCGGCTTGGACAACGTGCCTTGCCTTGCACAGATACCGCCCCGAACTGAGTTCGAGGGCGAGTATATAATGGCTGTGCCGCTGAAATTCTTTTCATCACGGAAATATCCAAACAGAGGCAAGAGCATTTTTGACGGCGGTAAGTCTGATTGCTTTGACGCTTTGGACGAGGTGATCTCACAATGGTGGGACGCTATCAGAGCAGGCAGAGTAAAGCAGTATATCCCCGAAAGCATGATACCGAGAGATCCTGCAAACGGTAAGCTTAAAGCGCCAAATCAGTTTGGCAACAGTTACATAAGCATTGACCCACCGCTTTCGGCAGAGGGTGCGGCGCCTAAGATAGAAGTAGTTCAGCCTGATATCAAGTACGAAGCGTTTGTGGCAAGCTATACGAATTGCCTACTTATGTGTCTGCAAGGGCTTGTATCACCTGCCACGCTGGGCATAGACGTTGGCAAGATGTCGAGTGCTGACGCTCAGCGAGAGAAGAAAGACGTCACAGGCAACACCCGAAACACTATCACAACGGCTCTTGAAAAGGCTCTGCCGCAGCTTGTTTCTGCGGTGCTTATGACCTATGACAATATGCAGGGCAAAGCCCCTGAAACTTATGAAGTGACCGTTGACTTCGGCGAGTATGGCGCACCTGACTTTGACAGCAGAGTTGAAACTGTGGGCAAGGCAAGCACATATGGTATTATGTCGGTCAAAACGCAGGTGGAGGAGCTGTGGGGAAGCTCCAAAGAGGAAGATTGGAAAGCCGCAGAGGTCAAGCGGATAATGCAGGAAAAGGGGCTTACAGAGGGTGAGCCTACTGCGGTAGGTGACGAGTTTGCTTAACTTTAAGGACATTGCAAAGATATTTGAGGAGATAGAGTTAAGGCTCATATCTTCACTGAAACGCAATCTCAAAAGGCACAAGGCTGAGGAACAGCGATACGGCTTTGAATGGTCTGCTTGGCAGGCTGAGAAGCTGAAAAATATGGAGAGCTTCCGCCGTGAAAACCTCGACATTATGAACGAGTACGTTGACGTTATCGACGATCAGACAAGACAGCTTATGACGGAGCAGTTTCAAGAGGGTCAGCAGCAGGCACAAAGGAGCACCCAGGAGCTTTCTGACGAGCCTATAACGCCTATCCCCGACAAGCATTTCTTTGGCGTGAACGAAAAGAAAATGGCAAAGCTTATGGAAAACGTCACCACCCTTGAAAAGACCGCTGAAACAGCCGCTCTGCGAATGACAGACGATATTTACAGGCAGACTTTGAATAGGGTACAGCTTGCAATGGGAACAGGCTCTATGACGCTTAACGAGGCTATCGACCTTGCCACAAGGGACTTTCTCGACAAGGGCATAAACTGTATCGTATACGCTGACGGCAAGCGAGTGAACATTGCAGACTATGTGCGAATGGCTCTTAGGACAACTTCCACAAGGGCAGCGTTGCAGGGTGCGGCGAAACGCTTTGCAGAGCTTGGCTATGATACTGTGCTTGTGTCACAGTATGGCGGCTGTTCAAAGACCTGTGAGCCTTGGCAAGGTCAAGTATACATTGATGATGTGTTCACAGTATGGGAGGGGGAAAAGGACGAGTTTCAAGGCAAGTCAAATTACTGCGGTGAGTGGTTTTGGCTGCTGTCATATGCCGTAAAGAACGGGCTATTTCACCCGAATTGCCGTCACACAATGACGCAGTATATACATGGCAGAACGCAGATACCTGAGCCGATACCGGCGGAGAAGATAAAAGAGCAGCGAGAGCTTGAGCAGAAACAGCGTGCAATGGAGCGAAAGATACGCAAGCTAAAACGCTTTGCGGCAGGCACTTGCGACCCCGATACGGCAAAGGAATACCGCCGAAAACTCAGGCAGGCTCAGCAGGAACTGAAAGCTTTTATTGACGAGCATTATGACGTTCTGCACAGGGATTATTCTAGGGAGAAAGTGTATGGCGGTTCAATAAACAATGCAAAGGATATTGATATTTTCAATGAGAATGAAATGCCTGAAAATGCTGAAATAACAGCTGACAAGATCGTTGAAGAGTTAAAAACAAGCAAGATAGGCTTAGAAACGTTAAAAGATATTGAGAGTTTACCTCAGCGTATCAAGTTGACGTATGAAAGGCGGTCGGACGGAGTTCGAGGTGATGAAAGAAATGGTGAAATAAGAATATTCTTGAGTAACTGCAAGAATGTCAAATGGGCAGCACGTTCCGTTATTCACGAACGCACGCATTGGAAATACGGAATATCACAAAGTCAATGGTCTGAGTGTGTATGCTTGGCTCAAGAATTAAAACACGCAAGAAACAGAGATTACTTGACAATTTCAGAAAAGCGGACTATAATAAAAGCAGTAAAAGACGTTTATCCTGAATTTAACTGGAGAAAAGGGGGCTATGTTCATGGCAGAAGAAAATGATATTCTCACAAAGTTAAAAAAAGGCGAAAAAGTTGAGTGTCCTGTTTGCCATAACGGCTACTATGTTCCTGTGAATACAACAGCAGATAAGGCACATTACTTTGTCTGCACTAACAAAGAGTGCAACGGACATTATCGGTGGGAGCCGATAATCGATATTGAATAATGCAAATAACCGCTTGACTAAGGTCGGGCGGTATTTTTATACCCAAAATCAGAAAGGACGGATAAATATGAATTTCGGACAGGCGATTGAAGAAGCAAAGAGAGGTAAGAAAATAGCAAGAAAAGGCTGGAACGGCAAAGGACAGTATGTTGAGCTTGCCACTAATGTTAGTTATAAATCACCTAATGGTACTGTGACAAATGTAAACCATAAGGATATGGGCAATAAAGCATTAGCGTTTGTGGGAACTTCTGGCGTACAACTTGGCTGGCTTGCAAGTCAAGCAGATATGTTGTCGGAAGATTGGCAGACAATAGACTAATCAAACATCGGAACTAAGCACCTTAACGGGTGCTTTTTTCATACACAAATTTAAGAAAGCGAGGTCAGAAAATGGACGAGAAAAAGAAACTCCCTGATGAGGAGGAGAAGAAAACTCCCGACACTCACGAGGAGAAAAAGGACGAACCAAAGGCTGAGGAAAAGCCTGCGGACAAGGCAGATGAGAACTCTGCCGACAAGGAGCAGCCTGCGGTGGACGATAGTCAGGCTGACGAGAACGGTGAGGGTGCTGATAAGCCTGCGGAAGATAAGCAGGAACAGCCAAGCGAGGATAAGTCCGACAAGCAGGACAATGCCGAGAACGCACCTGACGAAAAAGATCAGGAGATACTCAGGCTCAAAACTCAGATAGCCGCTATGCAGCTTGGTATCAAGCCCGACTGTATCGATGACGCCGTTGCGGTGGCTGAAAGCTATGTGAGAAACGGCAGTCAGCAGGATATCAACGCCGCCCTTTCTGCGGTGGTGAAGAAGTATCCGGATATGAAAAGCGAGGGTGGCAAAAAGTCCGACGGCAAAAAGCAGGGCGGTTTCAAGGTCGGTGCAGGATCTTCGGATACTGATGAAAAGAAGCCACAGAGCAAACCAACAGCGCAGAAACGTTGGAACAAATTCAAGTAAAAACAGGAGGAATGAATCATGCCAAATCTTAATTACGCAGAAGTATGGAACCCCGAACTCTTGGAGATAAGGATCCAGGAAACACTGTCAAGTCCGTTCATCACACAGAACGTTAGGTGGCTTGACGCAAAGACTTTCCACTTCACACAGATGTCAACATCAGGCTACAAGAGCCACAACAGAAACGGCGGCTGGAACACAGGTAAGTATGTTCAGACGGACGTGCCTTTCACACTCACACACGACCGTGACGTTGAGTTTCTTGTGGATAAGGCTGACGTTGACGAAACGAATTCATCAGCGTCTATCAAGAATATCTCAGAGGTATTCGAGAAAACACAGTCTGCTCCCGAAACTGACGCTCTGTTCTTCTCAAAGACAGCTCAGAGAGCGGCAGAGCTTGAGGGCTATCACTCATCAACAGCCGCTTCATCATACACAAAGGGTAACGTGTTCGACAAGCTCAAAGGCTTTCTTTCAGCAGGCAAGCTGAGAAGATACAAGTCTAACGGCTCGCTCATTATGTATGTGACTTCCACAATTATGGACCTGCTGGAGCAGTCTGACAAGTTCACACGAAAGATAGAAATGACGCAGATCGCAGAGGGAGGACTTGGTCTTAGAACAAGAGTGACCGACATTGACGGAGTGCCTATCATGGAGGTCATTGATGATGAGCGTTTCTATGACCGCTTCAACTTTGACCCTGAGGACGGCGGCTTTGAGCCTTGCGCTGCAAGCTATGTAAAGACCGCTGATACCGATATCGTGAGCGGCAAGGAGTATTACACCGAATCAAGCGGCTCTTACACTAAGGTATCAGGCACACCGAGCAAGTCTGCACTTGATACCTACTATGAAAAAGTCGCAGGCTCACACAAGATAAACGTGCTTATCGCAACACCTGAGACCACAAAGATAGTACCTAAGATCAACAGCATTTACAGCTTTGCTCCGGGCGGACACACAGAGGGTGACGGCTGGCTCTATCAGAACAGAGCGTTCTCAGATGTTTTCACTTTCCCGAACGGCAAGGACGGAAAGATAGACAGCATTTACGCTGACGTTGACACAGCAGAGTACAGTGAGTAAGGGGTGAGGGATATGTACCTCACCTCTACTGAGTTTTGCAATATCTGTCCTGAGTGCGATATCCCGGAAGAACAGTTCTCGGCTATACTGCAAAGAGCTGAAAGCGATATCGACACGCTGACTTTCAACCGCATAACAGCAGAGGGCATTGACAGCTTCACAGACTTTCAGAGAGAGCGTATAAAGCGTTCTACAGCCTTGCAGATGAAATTCATCTATGACAATTCGGAGCTGTTAGAAAGCCCTCTGAGCGCTTACAGCATAAGCGGAGTTTCAATGTCATTCGATAAGTCAAAGGTGGTATCTCTTGACGGCGTTATCACAACACGTCAGGTCTACAATGTGCTTATGCAGACAGGACTATGTTATAGGGGGCTGATGTGATGAAGTTTCCTCAGCTTGTACCTGAAAGGGTATGCAAAACGCCCTGCAAGGTCTATCGAACGGACGGACTTAATCGTGACGGCTCAAAGAAGCAGACGGTCATATTTGAGGGCAAATGCTTTCACTCTGAGAAGTCAAGGCAGAAATTATCCGCAGAGAAACAGCTTATAACCTTGTCAGGCGAGGCTCTTTTCTGCGGAGATATAGCCCCCGATAACGCTGTTATAGAGGGCTATGCGGTCATAGGCGGCAGGACGTACAAGATATATGGCTCTGAGAAAGCCAAAGACCCTGACGGCAGGGTGAATTACACAAGATTGGAGCTGATATAATGGGCATTGAAATAAAGCTTGATATGCAGGCGATAAAGGCTATCGAAGACGCTGCTGTTAAGTCTGCTGAGGTGGCTATGGAGCAGGTGAGGGCAGACCTTGTGAGTGCTCAGACAATGCCGTTCGATACAGGCGATATGCAGAATAACCAGACCTTTGTCCACGCTGACGAAAGCGGTGCAAGTCTTGTGACAGGCTCTCCGCAGGCAAGACGTTTGTACTATCACCCTGAGTATCATTTTCAGAAAGGCAATAACCCCAACGCAGGTGCGGCTTGGCTTGAGCCATATATCACAGGCAGTAAAAAGGATCTTGCCAAGAATGAGTTTGTGGCAGAGTTCAAAAAGAGGACAGGCATATGACTTTACTTAACATAGCGGATATGCTGAGCGATATCCTTGACTTGCAGGACGTGTATGCAGGCACTATTGACGGCAACCTTGATAAGTGCATAGGCGTGTACAATGCAAAGACCTCAAAGCCGCAGCGTATCTGCATAGGCGGAAAAGCCTGCACAAAAACACTTGAAAAACATATCTCGGTGCTTATTCATTGGACTGATACTCCCACGCAGGCAGAGATAAAGGCTCAGAGCGTTCTTGATATCCTATCCGATATACGTCAGTATAAGGGTGACGGATTTACGGTAAAGTATCTCGAATGCAAAGAGCCTGTTTCTGTTGGCAGGGACGAGCGAGGCGTGTGTGAATATGTTATCGAGGCAACAGTATATTATGAAAGGAATGAATGAGTATGGCAAACACAACAGGAGTTTATCCCGTATATGAAAACCAGTTCAAGATAGACAAGACAGGCGGCGACGGCTCGACAGAGAGCAATCTTGTGACTATTGCCGATATGGAGAGCTTTTCAGTATCCATTGACGGCAATATCGAGGAATGGAAGCCTTTTGATCAGCAGGGGTGGACAAGACGTTTGCTCACTGGTAAGTCTATCACTATCAGTATCTCAGGCAAGAGAAACGTCGGTGACGCAGGCAATGACTACATCGAGAGCCTTGCACTCAAAACAGGTGCTGCGGCGACCACAACCCTTGTGTGGAACTTCCCAAGCGGAGCAAAGCTTGTTATCAAGGGCGTTGTCAGCGTAACAGAATGGGGCGGCGGAGATTCGACCGCAGTTGCACCGCTGGCATTTGACTTTGCCTCTGACGGCAAGCCTGAGTTTACAGAGGCGGCAGCATAAACAACAATATTTGACAAGAAAAACTATCTGTGATATAATAACTTTGGGTACTGCAAATAACGGTAGGCGGTTTAAATAATCCTCCAAAAGCCTCATGGCTAAGGAGGTGAGCGACACATGAGCGTTATGGAAGTCTTAACTTTACTTCTACTTATAACAAACATAATTGGGCTTGTGCTCAATGTCTGCAATAAAAAGAAATAACCGCCCTTCTGCCAAAGGACGGTTATGATTTAAATTGACAAACCGGAGGTAAACCGCTTATCGCAGTACCTCTCTTTATGTTCATTATATCACAGCAAAACAACAATGTCAAGCACTTCGTTCACAGCGGAGTGCTTTTCTTATACCCAAAATCAGAAAGGATAATAACTATGGCAAAGATGTATACACTCGACAGCAAGCTTCTTACAGGTACACCTGAGATAAGAGTAGGCGACAAGGTCTACCCTGTGGACGACAGGCAGAAAACTGTCAAGAAGATACTTGATATCTGCGACAAGAACGCAGAGAAGAAAGACCTTGATATGATAGACGAGGTTTTCAAGCTTGCGTTCGCACCAAAAGACTACAAGGAGATAGAGGCAATGAATATGCCTTGGGCGGCATATCAGCAGCTTTTCACCCTTGTTATCTCAGCGGTGACAGGCGAGGACGCAGAAAAGACAGAGGCTCGATTTCCGCAGGAAAACGCAGAGTAAGCTTGAAGAAAGCTGGTACGATCTTGACTATGACCGAGAGCTTATCATACAGTCCATTGCAAAGCAGTACAATATCCTGCCCTCAGAGCAGGAAAATTTGCATTACAGCGATTGGTACAGGCTCGTTGCAGGGCTTATGCACGATACGCCGCTGGGTCAGATAGTTCGTATCAGGAGCGAGGACAACAAGGACATCATAAAGAATTTCGACAGGTATGAAAAGCAGATACGCTCAGAATGGGCGGCGTTCAGAAGTCAGAAAGCAAGAGAAACGTTCACAGAGCAAGACAAGCTTGAAACTGCGAGATACTTTGAAAGGCTGTTCAAGAGAATGTTCGGAAAGGCAGGTGATAAGTAATGGCAGACGGAGCAAGTGTTGGTGTTATATCTCTTGACCTTGTGATAAAAAACAAGGTGCAGGAGCAGCTTGACAAGATATCTGCAAGCATACAGAACGGCTTTTCAAAGCCAGTAGAGCAGGCAGAGAAAGCTGTTGAGAACGCTATGGATAAGACCACTAAAGCCATAGACGAGGGCTTTGGCAGTGCGTCGGAGATCGCCCAGAAGAGTATGCAGGAGGCTGTTGAAAAGGCAATGGCTGAGTATGATAAGCTGGGCAAAAAGGCGCAGGAAGCGGCAGGGCAGACAGATAATATCAAGCCTAAAACTGTTCAGGTGAACTATGACCCTGAGTATGACACTACAAAGGTTGAAGCTGAGGTCAATGAACTAACGGATAAGATAGTTCAGAAAATGCAGGACAAGACTAAATCAAGTTCTGCGAAGATAAGTCAGACAGCAGCGGAAACGGCAAACAAGTCAGCCGAAAGCGTTTCAGAGCAGACAACAAAAATGGACGATATTATCGCAGGCTTTGCTGAAAGTGCCGTGCAGAAAATAAAGACTGTTGCAGGCAGGATAAAAAGCGGTATCGGCTCAGCCGTAAGCTTTGCAGGCAAGGCGGTGAAGTCAACTCTTGGAGGAGCTTTCAAGACAATGCGTTCGGCAGGCTCGAAGGCTGTTGACGCAGTTAAATCCAAATTCAGCAGACTTAAAACAACTATCGACAGCACTTCAAAACCGCTGAGCAAGTTTACACATTCGCTCAAATCTGCGGCAAAAAGAGTGTTCTTAATGGCAGGCGTGCTTGTTTTGCTGAAAGGAATACGTTCCGCTGTTGCAAACGCTGTTTCAGGCAACGAAGAATTTGCCAAGTCCTTAAACGAAATAAAAGCAAACCTCACCATAGCTTTCACACCGATAATGAACACAGTTATGCCGTATCTCAATACGCTTATGACGGGCGTAGCGACGGCGACAAAAACTGTGGCGGCGTTTATCTCTGAGCTTTTCGGCACCACCTATCAGAAGTCCTTGCAGGCGACAAAGCAGGCGCAGAAGTCAGCGGAGAAGATAAAGAAAACTCAGGACACTTACCTTGCGGACTTTGACGTTGTAAGAGTTGCACCGGATCAGAGCAAGTCCGATACAGACAGTTCAGAGGGCGGCATTGATTACTCAGCCATAAACGGCGACAACGTTCAGCTTCCTGATTGGGCGGAGCGTATGAAAGACGCCATTAAGTCGGGCGATTGGGCAGGAGTTGGCTCTCTTGTGGCTGAAAAGGTCAACGGAGCTTTCGCATACATCAACTGGGACGGTATTCAGAAAAAGCTGAATGGCTTTGTGGATAAGCTTACAGACGGTCTGAACAGCTTTATAAACGGCGTTGATTGGACAGGACTTGGTGACAGCTTCGGCGGCGGTATAAACACTATTTTTGGCGCAGGATACCGCTTTATGAAGAAGTTTGATTGGGCAGGCTTCGGCAAGGGTACGGCTAATTTTCTTAACGGCGGTATAAAGAAAACGAATTGGTCGCTTATCAGCAAGACCCTTGCTTCAAAATGGCAAGCTATCATCGACTATCTTTATTCGTTCGTTACCACCTTTGATTGGTCTGGCTTTGGTTCGTCCATAGGCACTTCTGTGAACGGCTGGTTTGATGAGATTGATTGGGGCAAGGCAGGAACGACTATTTCTGAGGGCGTGAAAGGTCTGCTTGATACGGCAATAAATTTCCTGCAAACTGTAAACTGGCAGGGCATAGGTGAAAAGCTGTGGACGTTCATTTCTACAATAGATTGGAGCGGCATTGCCACAAAGCTTTTCAAAGCCATAGGCTCAGCTATAGGCGGTGCGGTATCAGTGCTGTGGGGCTTTATCAAGGACGCTGTTTTCAGTATCCGTGACTACTTTACGGAGAAAATTAAGAACTGTGGCGGTAATATCGTTGAGGGGCTTTTCACAGGTATCGTTGACGCTCTCAAGGGCATAGGCACTTGGCTTTATGACCATGTTCTTACACCATTTATTGAGGGCTTCAAGAACTGTTTTGGTATTCACAGCCCTAGTAAGGTCATGGCTGAAATGGGCGGATATATCATACAAGGTCTGTATAATGCCGTATCTGAGGGTATTGCAAAGATAAAGGAGATCTTCACAAAGCTTCTTAACGCTGTCAAGGGCGTTTTCAAAGGCATAGGCAAGTGGTTCAAAAAGACCTTTTCAGACGCTTTCGGAGGCGTAAAGACCATTCTCAACGGCATTATAATGTTCGTCAAGAGCATTTTCACAGGCAATTGGAAAAAGGCTTGGCAGGGCGTAAAGAAGATCTTCAAAGGCGTGTGGGATACGCTTTACAGCGTTGTGAAAGCACCTATAAACCTAATTATCGGTGCAGTAAACAAAATGACCAGTGCTATTGAAAGTGCGGTCAACTGGATAATCGACGGCATTAACAGCCTGAGTTTTGATGTGCCTGATTGGGTGCCTGGCATAGGCGGAGAAACCTTCGGCTTTGATCTTGATACAATAAGCATACCTGAGATACCAAAGCTTGCAACAGGCGGACTTGCGACAGCACCGACCCTTGCAATGGTGGGCGATAACAGGAACGCAAAGGCAGACCCGGAGGTAATCTCACCTCTGAGCAAACTGCAAGGTATGCTTGATAACGGCAGGCTTGACGAGGTGTTAAGGGTGCTGAACGCTATACTTGATTGGCTGAAAGCTTATGACCCTGTGTTCTTCGGAACAGTTGACAGCAAGGTGCTTTTCAAGTGTATGCAGGACAGCAACAATCAGTATAAACGTAAGACGGGAGTGAGTGCATTTTGACAGGAACATTGCTAAAGATAAACGGCGTGTGGGTGACAGACCCTGACCCTGATAGCTGGAGCCCTGTAAACTGTTACGAATGGACGGCAGGTTCAGGACGAGTGAATACAACAGGTCTGTTTGTGGGTGCAAGAAAGTTCTGCAAATACAAACTGCCCTGCAAGTGGACAATGCTTCCTGTCGCAGATTCAGCCGAGATACAATCCCTTATTGAGGACGGACCCGACTTTGCAGAACTGGAGTTTTGGCACAATGGCAAGTATTATTCTATATCTGCCAACGCAAGCGACTATGTACCGCAGGGGCTTGTCAGACTTGACGGTGGTGAGTATTACAAGAGCTGTACTGTCACATTCGCAGAGCGTTAGGAGGGCATATGTACACCATAGCAAGCAATGAGATAACAAGCAGGATAGAGAATTACAAAGCCTTGTGGGGTATGTGGATAGAGGACGCTCAGAGTGGAGAACCTGTGGCATATGACGGCATTCAGAACGTTCAGACGGACATTCAAGCAACCTCTCTGAGTGATGATATAGAGCTTGGTGCTGTCTGCTCTCAGAGTGTGACGGCGGAGCTTGTTGACGACGGGGCTAAGTATCTTGGGAATGAGTATGTTTTCAGTTTGTATATGAAAGACAGCTCGGCATTTACCACCTACTCCACCCTAGAAGCCTACACCTACGCTGAGCTTTCAAAGCTTACAGTGGAGCAGATAAGCAAGCTTGGAGAGGTGCTTGACGGAGAGAGAATACCGCTCGGACATTTCACCTGCGTTAAGTCGAAAAAGTCGGGCGGAAATACTGAGGTCACTTTTGCGGACAGGCTGTATTTTTCCGACAAGGTCTACAAGCCCACTGTCACCCTGCCTGCATGGAGCAAAGCTATCGAGGACGATATCTGCAAGCAGTTGGGGGTTCAAAACGGCAATGACTACACAAAGCCTGCAAAACTCCGTGTAAAGGGCGGAGCAAGGCTTTACGGCAAGGGGCATATACGCCTAAAGACCGCAAACTTCGACTTCAAAATAAGCTCTATACCCAAAGACACCACAATGCGGCAGATGCTCAGTTACATCGCCTCGGCACAAGGCGAGTTCGGTTTTGTTGACCGATACGGCAGATACGTCCGCAAATGGTACGGCTCGAGCGTGAAGATACTGGACAACAACACTATCGACCTGCCAACGCTGGGGGAACGTCCGAATGTTTTGGCAGGCATTGTCTGCAAGGTCAGCGACAGCGAAACTCTGCGGCTGGGCAATACCACAGGCTCGGCAGGGCGTGTGCTGGAGTTTGAAAATCCATATATGACAATGTCGCTGCTGCGGTCATTGTGGCATAGGATAGGCGGCTTTTCGTGGTATACAACGGAGCTTTTTCACCGCCTTGGCGACCCACGATTTGACGTCGGGGACGTGATAACATACGTCAGCGAAAGCGGCGAAAGCTACGATATACCAATAACTAACATAGGATTCAATTTTGACGGCGGACTTTCAGCCGATATTTCTGCGGTGGGTCTGTCGGTGGAAGAACAGCTTTAGGAGGCGAGATTATGGACGAAAATGAGATAACAACTGTGGCTGATACGCAGGCGGAGAATACTGCCGATACAGCGGACACAGGTCAGACAACGCCCACCACCGAGGAGTTTATCCAGCAGCTCACGGCGAGGGTGGCAGCACTTGAAGAAATAGTCGGCGAGGAGGAGTATGAGCTGCGGTACTCGGGCGAACAGACGGACGAGCTTTTAGACGGCGGTACAGCGGTGTTTCGTGCAAAGACAGCGGCGCAGATAGTAAGTCTTGTGAACAGGCTCTACCCACTGTATATGCGGTGGGGGTCTTTCACGGTGAATATGAAGGTCAACGCCGACAACGGTTCCCAGTGGTCATACAATACACGCACAGGAATGATACCCTCGGGGGTCACTAAGCCTGCGGTGTTTATGGTGTGCGACTGGGGCAAAAAGCACTTCAAGTCGCAGAGTTTTCAATACAAAGTCGCAAGCAACGGCAGGGACATCGACTGGGAGGCATACCTTGAACACAACTCTGACCAGGGCGGAACATACGCTTTCAAGGTATACTATCTCATAGTCGGCAAAAATGCGGAAGGGGGAAGTATAGTTGGCTAGTTTCACGGAAAATCTCGGGCTTAAAAAGCCCGACAGGTCGGACAGGTTCAGCATCGAGGACTTCAACGGCAATATGGATATTATCGACACTATACCCGATATGGCGAGCGGACAGAGCGTCCCAGTAGGCACGGCCTACGCTGCTGCTTATGGCGCAGCAGTAACACCAGTTATAGGAACAGCAACGGAGGTGACTGAGTAATGGCGATAACGACAATAAGCGGTAAACAAAAAGATAATAATCACGGCGGCTATGATATGTATTCGCAAGTATTTACTGATATTGATAACTCATATGACTGGATAAAAACTGTAAGGTCTAGTGATGGGTATACGGACGATTGCTATATTACAGATAACCTATATTTAAGACTAGCTGGTGAAAATATAGGACGCACATATGCAAAATTTAACGTGATCGTATGTGGCACATTTGGTACAAAGACGCTGTATAGCAGAGACTTAACTAATATGTATGTAACATGGTGCTTCACTAAAACGTCAAAAGGATTTGCATTTCAATTATCATCTTCATCTAGTGGGTATGATGATAATTTAGACTATAAATTTTATGTCGGAGAAATTACAAAGCTTGACGGAACAACAGCACAAGGTTGTATATATTCAGATGATAACGGAAATCTGACTATTGCAACAGACGAAGGAATTTCAGAAGAGAATGCGATAGGCTCAACCATTAACGCAGATAGAAAAGCAGTTTTAATTCCAGCGGTGAATACTACAACGGGCGATATTTTCAGAGATATTTTTATAATGAGATATTCGCCGCTACAGTATAACACTATGGACGTTGACGGACAGGGCATTTTCCTTTGCGGAAAAACACTTGCATTAAAAGATTAAGGGGGGCGTGGAAAATGATTGAACATACAACGCTATTAAAAGATGCCGGTCTTACAAGCGGTGATTCAAATCCTAGTATTTTTATATCTGCGCTTAATACAATTCTGTCGGCTTATACGTGGAAAAGTAACTCGAGTGTTAACGAGACTTCAAGTCTTACGTCAACTTACGGTAACTATTATTTCACTGGCAACAGTTACATTAAAATCGATTACTTTGCTAACAATCAAAGCTATCTGGGAATAAACTTAATCACCCCGAATGGAACGAAGCGCGTTCAATTCACAGTTGGTGGACATTGTACAATCTCAGTTGGAAAGACAGATAAAGGTATTTGTATATGTGCCTATTCGGGTTCAAGTGGCTCAAGAGAACCACGCTTTTATAACCTTTATGTTGGAGAAATCACATTGCTTGACGGCTCGACAACAACTGGCTGTATATATGTAAATGATGATAATTCATATATTGTTGCAACAGATAGCGGCATATCCGAGGAAGCAACGTTCACAGCAGAGGTTGACAGCACAAGAAAGGCTTATCTTGTTCCAGTAATAGACAGCACAACAGGAGCGATTTTCAGCGACGTGTATATGATGGTTAAAGCACCACTTCAGTACAACACTATGAAAATTGTTGACACTGATAAGAAATATTTGTGCGGCAAAGCTATTTGTTTGGAGGACTGAACAACATGAAAAACAAACTTGCAAAACTCATTGACGTCAAGTCTATCGTGACGATACTGCTGACAGCGGTGTTCTGCGTGTTGGCACTTCGCCGCACGATAACTGCAGAACAGTTCATCACGGTGTTTACTGTGGTGATATCGTTCTATTTCGGTACGCAGTATCAGAAAAACTATAAAAATAACAAGGAGGATAATTATCATGGCAGCGACAATTAAAGGCATTGATGTTTCTATGTATCAGACAAACGTAGATTTCGCAAAGGTCAAAGCGGCGGGCTACAGTTTTGTTATTATCAGATGCAATAACTGGGATCACACGAAGAACTGTGTAGTAAAAGACCCGCTTTTTGAAACGCATTACAAAAATGCAAAGGCAGCTGGGCTTGACGTCGGCGCATATTACTATACATGGCAGACAACGGTATCCGGTGCGAAACAGGACGCAGTTCTTTGTCTCGATTACATCAAGGGCAAAACTTTTGAATACCCGATTTACTTTGATCTGGAGTGGCAGAAAGCTTTTGCACGCGGTAAAACGGTATGCTCCGACATGGTAAAAACTTTTTGCACTGCGCTGGAGGAAGCAGGCTACTTCGCAGGTCTGTATATCAGCCGCAGTCCGCTCCAGACTTACATAACAAATGATGTCGCAAGACGCTATGCACTGTGGATTGCAGAATACAACAGCAAGTGCAACTACGGCGGCACATACGGTATGTGGCAGTACAGCTCAACGGGCAAGGTCAGCGGTGTTTCCGTGCCGGTAGACATGGATTACTGCTATGTGGATTACCCATCTGTGATAAAGGCTAAGGGGCTTAACGGGTTTAAGGCTACTAACACAAGCACGTCTAAGGTACTTGACAGTTCGGGCTTTAAGAAAGGTGATAAATCCGATGGAGTTCTTGCACTGAAACAGCTCCTTATGCTGGCAGGGTACAAACTTGACAACAACGGCACGTTCGGAGACGGTACCCTAAAGGCGGTCAATGCTCTGTTGAAAAAGTGGGGCTATACTCAGAACGGTATTGCGGGGACCAAATTTATTAAAAAGCTGTCTGCAACGATAAAGTAAAGGAGTAGCTTATGGATACAAAAGAAACATCATACAGCCAAATGGTGACAGTCACTAGGCTTAATTACAGGAGCGATTGCAACTTCACCGCCGGAACGATCGTTGGCGTTCTCGAAGATAATACTCCAGTAAAAGTCGCTGATGATTTTTATGAATTTCATCACGGTCACTACTGGAGAAAAATCAAGCTTGGTCGCAAGCATTATTATGTTGTTGCTGATTGGCTTAAAAAGATTTAAAAGTAACAGCTCCGGGCAATCCGCTCGGAGCTGTATACTATATTAAAAGGAGGTCATATTTATGAAAAGTCCAATACCATGGATTGGTGGAAAGAGCCAGCTTAAAAGTAAGATCATCAAGTCTTTCCCGCCTACAGAAAGCTACAACAGATTTATCGATGTATTCGGCGGAGGCGGGTCTATACTTTTTGCAAAAGGCAAACACGCTGATCTAGAGATCTATAATGACGCCAACAGTGATTTGGTCAACTTTTTCAGATGCTTAAAATATCATTCTGATGAGCTTAAAAAGGAGATAAAATACTATTTAAACAGCCGGGAAATGTTCCTTGACTGCCGTGAGCGCATATCTGTAACCGGATTTACAGACATTCAGCGGGCTGCTATGTTCTATGTGCTTGTCAAGACAGGCTTCGGAGCAAGTCTGAGAACGTTCGGCTGCAACAAAAAGCGGCTTAACACAGATAATTTCGCAGATATCGAGGCAAGACTGGATGGAGTAGTGATCGAAAACAAAGATTTTGAGGATCTTATCAAGGTATACGACCGTGAGAAAGCTTTATTCTACTGCGACCCTCCATACCACAAGACAGAGCGGCATTACACTGTTAAATTTACCGAGGATGACCATGAGCGGCTCTGCAGAGTTCTTCACCAGATCAAGGGCAGATTTGTACTGTCGTACAACGATGACAAGTATGTGAGAGACCTGTATAAAGACTACAATATTCAGGCGGTCACCCGCAATAACAGTCTTTCATCAGGTGATTTCAAAGAGGTAATAATCACAAATTTCTAGTATTTTTTTTAGAGAATAAATAACGGATTTCGTTATTTATGTTGTAAAAAACATACCGGAGGTAATCATGAGAGTAAAATTAAGGGCTTTGCTTAATTCCAGGGGCATTACTCAGGCTGAACTTGCGCAGGCGACAGGCATCAGACCGTCCACAATCTCACAGCTTTGCAATAACATCGCTGTCGGTTTCAAATTTTCACATCTTGAGCTGATTTGCAGATTTTTAAAATGCGATTTAAATGACATTTTAGAGCTGTAAAAAATACGTTTCAAAAATTCTCGATAATTCAAAAAAAGTGATGAGTGTTTCGTTTTGTTGAAACATTTCATCACTTTTTTGCGTTTTGCTTGTCAGTTTTTTGGATTTTGCTTGTCAAACATCACTTTTGTCACGCTGGCATTTCAAAGAACACCACACGCTCTCTCTGAATATGGGTCCGCCCTTGTTGTAACGTGCGTCTTTGTAAAGCCTTGATATCTTTTTCGGGTTGCATACTATCCTGCTGTCGATATCGTTCATTATAGGCGTGAGCGCAGTGATAAGCTCCGCAAAAGGCTCTTCTATGAGCCTGTGATAATCCGCCTTATGCTCCTTGAACCATTCCTTACTATCTCTCGTATGATTTTCAAACAAAAAGCCGATAGCTTCTTCACTAAATAGCATTTTTCTCTCTCCTTGATGTTTCTAAACTTATTATAGTATATCACGATTTGCATTTTTAATCAAGAAAAAAGAGCCTGCCAAAGCAAGCTCTCTTCCAAATGGATTTTATGAATGAAGTCCCATTTCGTAAGCGGTTTTCATGTGTGCACTGCTCTGCACTTCGCCCTTGTCCCACACGCCTGTGCCGTAAAGGATACCCTTTTCAACTGCCCCGTCAAGACAGTCAAGAGTAAATCCCCTTATGCTCTCAACTGTCTTTTCAAGGTTAGCGGCATTGGTATCAGCCGCAGTGAGTATATAATACACTTCTTTGTTTACCATTTCAGTGTATCTCGGCACTGTTCTGTCAATGAGTGTCTTGAGCTGAGCGTCCATGGTGTAGAAATAAACAGGCGTTGCAAAAACGATAACGTCAGCGTTCACCATTTTGTCCATTATCTCCGCCATATCGTCTTTCTGCACGCACTTGTGAGTGCTGTTGCAAACGCCGCAGCCTGTGCAGTAGTTCACCTTAAAGTTCCTAAGAAATATTTTTTCCACCTTGTGTCCTGCCTGCTGTGCACCCTTTATGAACTCATCGCAAAGCACGTCGGAATTTCCGCCCTTTCTAGGGCTTGCGGATATAACAAGTATATTTTTCATATTGTCACCTCAAAGATCAAAGAGTTTTTATAACGTCCTCGGCTATCTGCTCAGGGGTAAGATGATTTTCTTTCAGCACCTCGGCAGGGTCATAGCGGTCATAGAATTTCTTTTCAAGACCAAAGCAAAGGGTCTTTACGTTACTGTCGCCATAAAATCTTGCTATCTTCTCGCCAAAGCCGCCCTCAAGAACGCCGTCCTCAAGAGTGATAACGGTCTTGTGGTCAGCCTTAAGGCTTTCAAGCATTTCCTTGTCAATGCCTGTGATGTAGTAAGGGTTTATTACAGTAGCCTTGACACCTGTTTTTTCCTCGATAAGCTTTGCGGCTTCAACGCCCAAGCCGTAGAATGAGCCAAGTGCGATAACAGCCACCTGACTTCCCTGCTGTGTGATCTCATACTTGTCGAGCTTTGAAAGATCCTTTGTGAAAGACTTGCCGTCTGAAACAAGGCTTGCAGGAACTCTTATTGCAACAGGGTGTTCGTTCTGTTCAAGGGACCAATCCAGCATTGCAAGATATTCTTCCTTTGTTACAGGTGCAAGATAAACAAGCTCAGGGATATTTGATATCATCGGTATATCGTAAATTCCAAGGTGAGTAACGTCACTCATGCCGTAAACCGAAGCCGCAAAAACAGCTATTGTAACAGGGCTTTTATTTATGCAAACGTCCTGAGAAAGCTGGTCGTAAGTACGCTGTAAGAACGAGCTGTAAACGCCGTAGAAAGGCTTTCCATCGTTCTTTGCTATACCTGAGGCAAGTGCCATTGCGTGTTCCTCTGCAATGCCCACGTCCATAAACTGCTTGCCTGCTTTCTTTCTGACATCAGGAGTGAAGCCGAAAACCGTCGGAGTAGCGGAGGTTATAGCACACACGGACTTGTCAGCCTGCATTTTCTCAAGAAGATAATTACAGGTAACAGTTCCGTAATCCTCGCCCTCAGAATTGTAAAGGGACTTGCCTGTTTCAGGGTCGAACGGCATATGCCAGTGCCATGTTTCCTTATCCTTTTCCGCAGGAGCATAGCCCTTGCCCTTTTGTGTTACAATGTGAACGACAACTGGCTTTTTGCTGTCCTTCACGCCCTCAAAAGCCTCAATAAGCGAAGGGATATCGTTGCCGTCCTTAACGAAAACATAGTCAAGACCCATTGCCTTGAAAAGGTTACATTCAGCCTTGCCCTCGGTATCACGAAGAAGCTTGAGATTTCTGTACATACCGCCATGGTTTTCTGCAATAGACATATCGTTATCGTTCACAACGATTATGAAGTTTGTATCCATTTCCCCTGCAAAGTCGATACCCTCCAGAGCTTCGCCACCGCTGAGAGAGCCGTCGCCTATAACAGCGATAACATTGCCCTCCTCGCCCTTGAGATCTCTAGCCTTTGCAAGACCGCTTGCAAGGCTCACAGAAGTGGAAGTATGGCCAACCGTAAAAATGTCATGCTCGCTCTCCTCTGGGTTTGTGTAGCCTGAGATATCATCGAACTTGTCAGCGTCAAGGTAGGACTCCTTTCTGCCTGTGAGCATTTTATGTGGATAGCTTTGATGTGAAACGTCAAAAACTATCTTGTCCTTAGGGGACTCAAAAACATAGTGCATTGCGATAGTGGCTTCCACCATGCCGAAGTTAGGACCAAAATGTCCACCATGCTTGCTGAGTCTGAAAAGCAAAGCCTTTCTCATTTCCTCAGCCAGCGCTGTCATTTCATCAACAGTGAGCTTTTTAACGTCAGCAGGTGAGTTTATTTTTTCAAGATACATTTTCATTTCCTCCTGTTTTACTTATAATTTTTCTTAGCTTTAGCTTACTTATATTGTACCACCTGGAGTTAGCTCCAAGTCAACAGGTTGCAGAGATATTTTACATTTTATTAACAATCGACCTAACAAAAAAGCACGGTCATGTGCCGTGCTTAGTATATTTCTCTTGAAAAAAATCAATGCCGTGCTATAATTATAGTATCACCAATATCACACCGGAAAGGTCTTGAAAGCATGAAATACAAAGTTATAGACATAAGTGAAGAGGATTACGGCTGCGAGGGCATACCGGAGGACAGCGAACTCATGTGCAGTGTTTTGATCGAAAACTCTGACGGCACACAAAAATGGTTGAAAATAGCTGACCGATATCTCAGAGAAAACGACATTGATATAGGCAGTGTCATCACTGCAGACTAGCCTGCCTCCCCTGGAATATCACGCATTATCCATGCAAGCTGTTCTTCTGTAGGCTCTTCTATCTCATAGCCGTTGACATGGTCGCCCTTGAAACAGTTTTGATACAGCTCCACCCATGCAAATGTTGACAGTTTGCAATCAGAATAGATTTCTTTTTCACCTTTGTACGGCAGATTTTCAGGATAGCAGGTCTTGATAATAGGATTTCCATAAGGGGTGCAGTCCTCGAACTTATCCTTATTGCTCCCAAAAGTGTCTTTACAGCACACTCCCCTCAATGAGTATCTTGCCACAAGATACTTTTCACCCTCCTCATCAGGGTTCTTTTTAAACGCTATCTGCGCCAGCTCGACAATAGCTTCTGCGGCGTATATAGGACAAGGAATTAAATATCCGTTGTGTAGCTCAAAGATCTTGTCCTTGTAATGAAAAGTCTTTCGCTTTTCGATAGTGCCATATTCTGCATACTGAAAAATATTCAGCTCAGGGGCATCGGAGTAATAGTCGGTGACAATTTCCCCTGCCTTACTGCGGAAATAGCGTTGTTTCTGCGCTTCAAGCTGGTTAGATTCCACATTTTCATCAGAAAAATAATTGTGTTCAAATTCGTCGATATCCTCAGTAAAAAACGAAGCTGTACCGCTTGTGCATGAGGGAAAGTTGGCGTCAAACAAGGTTATTTTGTATATCATATGGATTTCCTTTCTTAGAAGCAGTGCCAAGCATTTCGGTACTGCTTTTATTATATTCTATTATGTTCCCATTTGAGGTAAATAAGACTATTTTTCTTTGTCGCAAAGAAGAAAATATTCGCTCATGAGTTTGGCGAGGTGCAACTACACTCATATCTTAAATCAACATCATAATTTTGTAAATAGTTTTATTTATAAATTGCCAATAATTTGTATCTTTATACGAATTGATACTGCAAAATTTGTAGCAGATAAACAAAAAAAGCCGCAGACAAAACGTCTACGACTTAGAAAACACTCTGGCAGGGGCAGAAGGATTCGAACCCTCGGCACGCGGTTTTGGAGACCGCTGCTCTACCAACTGAGCTATGCCCCTAT
>ENA-ORSA01000482-ORSA01000482.1-human-gut-metagenome-genome-assembly--contig:-NODE-482-length-43556-cov-5.742167_pt1 | contig 43556 bp, 44 predicted proteins | sample MGYA00242179_ERZ509142 | MGnify/ENA primary metagenome ERZ509142 (study PRJEB26280, sample SAMEA2338659) | human gut metagenome | biome: human gut; feature: human-associated habitat; material: faeces... | reverse complement strand
GTAAAGTCAAAGGAATGGGAAGCTGAAGGAATAAAAAAAGGAATCGAACAAGGCAGTGAGAAAAAAGAACTTGAAATGTATCAAACAATGGTAGACAAAGGATTCAGTATTTCAAGTATCGCATCGATCTTCTCAGTAAGTGAAGAATCAATCCGAAAACTATTGATGAAAGCATAAAGGTATGGACATGAACGTGTCCATATTTTTTGTAGTTGATAAAGTTAACTAAACGGAGGCGCTTTATGAATACATTCAAGAAAATATATTGTCGAATTTTTCAGAATTGTTTTAAACTAGTGATTCCTATTTTACTTTATCGAACTCCTGAAACATTAAAGAGTACATCTTTAATTTCTCATATTTGCATGGATAATCATATATCTAAAGTGATGGTGATTACTGATTTTACTGTGCATCAATTAGCAATATTAAATCGTATGTGTGAACACTTGGATCATCATTCTATTTCATATGTAATTTATGATAAGACAGTCGTAACTCCTACAAGTGATAATGTAGAAGAAGCAAATAACTAATATTTATCTTCTAATTGTCAGGCTTTAATTGGTTTTGGGGGAGAATCTCAATGGATTGTGCTAAGGCCATTGGTGCTAGACTTGCTCGTCCTAAGAAACCACTATCAAAGATGGAGGAATTTTAAAGATATGGAAGAAACTACCATTGTTGATTTGTGTACCTACCACAGTTGGAACAGGAAGTGAAACAACTCTTGCGGCTGTCATTGTAGATTCAAAAACACGTCATAAATATGCGATCAATGATTTTAATTTGATTCCTGATTATGCCGTTTTAGATCCCAAACCCACTTTATCCTTGCCTCCATTTATTACGGCATGTACTGGTATGGATGCTTTAAGCCATGCGATTGAGGCTTATATTGGTAATTCGACCACAAAGAAGACGCGTGCATATGCATTAAAGGTTACAAAACTAATTTTTGAGAATATATATAAGGTGTATGAAGACGGAAATGATTTAGAAGCTAGAAGTAATATGTTCGATGCTGCCTTCTATGCTGGACATGCCTTTACAGTATCCTATGTATATGTGCAGGCGATTGCTCATTCATTGGGTGAAAAATATAATATTGCGCATGGACTAACTAACGCAACATTACTTGATGTTGTATTGAAACAATATGGAGAAAGTGTGTATAAGAAACTCTATGAAATGGCCTGTATTGTGGCATCTGTAATGCGAATGATTCCTATAAGGTTGGATCTGAGCGTTTTATTGAACAAATCACTTTAATGAAAAAGTATTTTGGCATCTCATCTACATGTAGTGAATTAAAGAAATCGGATATACACGAATTGGCTATTTACGCAGATCATGAAGCCAATCCATTATATCCAGTTCCAGTTTTATGGGGTGTAAAAGAGTTAGAAAAAGTGTATGATTTTGTAGTGGAGGATTAAGTATGGATCCAATCGTTTTAAAACAAAGAGAATTTTATAAGCAACATAAAACTCTAGATATTAATTTTAGAATAAATGCCTTAAAAACTTTAAAAAAGTCGATTTTAGCTTACGAAGACAGAATTAATGAAGCTATTAAAATGGATGTCGGAAAATCAAACTTTGAAACTTATATGTGCGAAGTTGGGTTAGCTTTAAATGAATTGACTTATATGGAAAAACACATTCGTAAGTTCGCTAAAGAAAGGAATGTATATACACCATTGTCTCAATTTTTGTCGCGTAGTTTTGAAAAACCGAGTCCTTATGGCGTGGTGTTAGTTATTAGTCCTTGGAATTATCCATTTTTACTTTCTATTGACCCCTTGATTGATGCACTTGCAGCTGGAAATACGGTGGTATTAAAACCTAGTGAATTTAGTCCATACACATCACAAGTAATCAAAGATATGATTGAAGAATCTTTCGATCCAGAATATGTGGCTTGTGTACTTGGAGATAGTGAAGTGAGTTCTAAATTGTTGGATTCAAAATTTGACTATATTTTCTATACAGGATCAAGACGTGTAGGAAAAATTGTGATGAATAAGGCGAGTCAATATTTAACGCCAGTCACTCTAGAATTGGGAGGAAAAAGTCCTTGTATCGTAGATAAAGATGCAGATATTAAATTGGCTGCACGAAGAATTGTGTTTGGAAAATATTTGAATTGTGGACAAACCTGTGTAGCTCCAGATTATATGTTGGTACATGAATCTATAAAAGACCAATTTATCGAATTCGTGATATCCGAAATTGAGCGTCAATATGCGAACTTAGATGATTATGGTCATATTATTAATGAAAAGCACTATAAGAGGATTTTAGGGTTGATTGATATGGATAAGGTTGTCTATGGTGGAAAACATCATAATCTACAAATTGAACCAACGGTAATGGATCGTGTGGATTTTTCAGATCCTATTATGCAGGAAGAGATATTTGGTCCGGTTATGCCAATATTGACATATTCAAATTTAGATGTTGTTATAAATAAAATCAATTCGATGCCTAGTCCACTAGCTTTATATATTTTCACAAATAATAAAGAGGTATCGAAGAAAGTAACGAGTGAAGTATCCTTTGGTGGTGGCTGCATCAATGATGTTGTGATTCATTTAGCTACTAGTCATATGGGTTTTGGTGGTGTTGACGAAAGTGGTATGGGTTCTTACCATGGAAAGCGTGGTTTTGATACGTTTAGTCATACAAAGAGTATTGTGGATAAAAAAAGAATCATTGATTTACCTATGCGTTATCAGCCTTATACAAAATTGAATGAGAAATTGATTCGCTTTTTTTTAAGATAATCTTTATAATGAATGTATGAATAAAAAAGAAAAATTTGCGTATGACATCGATTTTGGTGCCATTATGGACTATGTAGAAAACCGTTTTATGTTAGTAATAAAAGATGAGGATTGGACACAGGAGGAAATTGATATGTTGAATAGTGGTATCGATCTTCATTTTTGTTACACAAACGATATTGCCGTATTTGTGCTTGAAGGTGGCGATATTGATTCCAGTGATTTTTATTTCAATGTTCAAGAGTGTGATTGGAAAGAGCATTTGTTTAAAAGTGATTGTCTAGATGTAGAAATTGTATTGGTTGATAAGGCAAATGACATTTGTTTCAAGAAGTCACATACTTTAACAAAAGAACAAAGCCAAAGTATTAAGGATTGTCTAAATCAACAAAATGAGGTATCCTTTATGCCAAGTGAATATGATGTGAATGTGCAAGGAATCCAGAGTGCATATGAACCATATGAGCTTATACGCTTTGAAAAATGCGAAATCAAGTTTTAAGGAGAAAGATGATGAAGGCTGTTATTAGTGTAATTGGAAAAGACAAAGTAGGAATCTTGGCTATGATTGCCAATGAATGCGCAAACTACAATCTAAATGTATTGGATGTAACTCAAACAATCGTAGATTCTATGTTTACTATGACTATGATGGTTGCAATTGATGAAATGAGCATTCCATTAAATGAATTTGCGGAAAAAATGGAAAACTTAGGAAAAGAAAAGAATCTAGTCATTCGTTGTATGCATCAGGATATTTTCAATTCTATGCACAAAATTTAATGAGGTATTCCTATGCAGACAAATGAAATTTTAGAAACAATAAAGATGATTGACGAAGAATATTTGGATATTCGTACGATTACAATGGGTATTAGTTTATTGGATTGTATGGATCCAGACATTCATGTGTCATGTCAAAAAGTAGAAGAAAAGATTTGCCGCTTAGCCAAAGACTTAGTAAAAGTTGGAAACGATTTTAGTAAGATTTATGGTATTCCCGTTGTAAATAAACGAATTAGTGTAACTCCAATTGTGATGTTAGTGGCTTGTTCAGGGGGAAATCCAGTAGAATACGCATTAACTTTAGAGCGTTGTGCTCAAAAATTAGGGGTTGATTTTATTGGTGGATATTCTGCACTAGTACAAAAAGGATATGCAGCAGGGGATAATGAATTGATTGAATCCATTCCTGAAGCCTTGGCAAAGACGCAGCATGTGTGTGCTAGTGTCAATGTAGGTAGTACAAAAGCAGGTATCAATATGGATGCCGTTGCGCAGATGGGGCGTATTGTGAAGCGTTGTGCTGAATATACAAAGGATGACAATTGTTTAGGAGCTGCTAAACTTGTTGTATTCTGTAATGCGCCTGAAGACAATCCATTTATGGCTGGTGCCTTCCATGGTGTAGGTGAAGCCGATTGTGTAATTAATGTGGGTGTGTCTGGACCAGGTGTTGTGCGTGCTGTATTAAGTAAAGCCGATAAATCATTGCGTATGGATCAGATTGCAGATCTAATTAAGCGCACAGCCTTCAAGATTACGCGTATGGGACAATTGGTTGGAACGGTAGCGAGTGAAAAATTGGGCGTTCCATTTGGGATTGTGGACTTGTCTTTAGCTCCAACTCCAGCTATTGGTGATAGTGTTGCCTATATTCTAGAGGAAATGGGATTGGAAACTTGTGGTGCTTATGGAACAACGGCTTGTTTAGCCATGTTGAATGATGCTGTTAAAAAAGGTGGCGTTATGGCAACAAGTAATGTTGGTGGATTATCCGGTGCTTTTATTCCTGTAAGTGAAGATGCAGGTATGATTCATGCGGCAAGAACAGGTGCATTAAAATTAGAAAAATTAGAAGCAATGACTGCAGTATGTAGTGTTGGATTGGACATGATTGTAATTCCAGGAGAAACAAGTGCAAGTGTTATTTCAGGAATTATTGCGGATGAAGCTGCAATCGGTATGGTTAATACAAAGACGACAGCCGTACGTGTGATTCCTGCGATTGGAAAAGATGTTGGTGATGAACTAGACTTTGGTGGTTTATTAGGAGCAGGTCCTGTCATGCCAATTTCTCAGATTTCAAATGATGTCATGATCAATCGTGGAGGAAGAATTCCTGCACCATTACAAGCATTAAAGAACTAATCATTTAGAGAGCTTCCTTTTTATATTGCATTTTATTTGGTTAGATTATAAAATATATATAATTTAAAAAAGCTTTAATTAAAATATTAATTTAATATTCAGTTATATTTTAAAGAGGGAAAATGGAATGACAATCGAAGAATGTTATGTAAAAATGGGAGCAAACTATCAAGATGTTATTAAGCGTTTGCCAAGTGCTAAAATGATTGAAAAGTTCGCTTTGAAATTTAAAGATGATACTAGTTTTCAAGAATTAGAAACGGCTTTGAATGAAAAACAAGTGGAATTGGCTTTTAGAGCCGCTCATACTTTAAAAGGAGTATGCATGAACTTAGGTTTTGATCATTTGTATAAGCCTAGTTTTGAAATTACAGAGAGTTTGCGTGCAGGAAACTTGGAATTAGGTTTACAACAGTTTGGTGCAGTCAAAGAGCAATATACTAAAACGATTGATGCTTTAAATGAATTTGCTTTAGAAAATGAATAGAATCTCTTAAGGGATTCTATTTTTTTGTAAGCAAATGTAAAAAAATTCATTTTTAACTTGCAAGTTTTCAGAAAATGGATATAATAGTTTACATAAACGAAGAAGAGAAGAAGTACAAAAGTAATTTTTCTTAAGAGAGATAACGGTAGGTGTAAGTTATTGTGAAAACTTTTGGAACGTGTCTTGGAGTTATTTAGTCGAAGATTTGAGGCTAAATCGTGAATTCGCGTTAAGAATGAGGTGTCATCTGTATAGGCAGATGGAATTTTGGTGGTACCGCGTATATAACGTCCAATATATATTTGGACGTTTTTTTTTATTAGAAAGGGTGTGTGTGAATGGAAAGTGATCGACGATATAGAATAATTTTTGATTTACACATGAAGAAAGGTAGGAATATAAAATGAAAAAAATTATTAAATTAGGTATGGTAGCTTTAACCGCATTAACAATGGCAGGATGTTCAAGCGAATCAAAGGATGTAAAAACAATTACTGTGGGGATTTCTCCAGATTATGCTCCTTATGAATCGGAAAATAAAAAGGGAGATATCGTCGGATTTGATCCAGATATGATGAAGTGTTTTGAAGAATATTTAAGTGATGAAGAAGGTGTTACTTACAAGTTAGAAATGAAGAAGATGGATTTTGATAATATCATTACACAGCTTCAAGGTGATCAAATTGATGTGGGAATTTCAGGGTTTACGTATGATTCAAAACGTAAAGTAGAATGGTCAGATCCATATTTAGAATCAAGCCAGGTTGCTGTGATCCCAAAAGATTCTGATATCGCATCGACTGCTGATTTAGAAGGTAAATCTCTAGTTGCTCAAACAGGAGCTACTGGTGAGGCTGCCGCAAAAGAAGTTAAGGATGCCAAAGTAACTGGATTAAAGAATGTGCAAGACATTATGAATGCATTGAGTGCAAATCAATATGATGCGGCTATCGTTGACTTGGGCGTAGCGAAAAACTATGTAAAGAGTGACGAGTTTAAAATGTTAGATGAATCATTAATGGATGAACAAAACTACATCATTGCGAAAAAAGGCAACACAGATATGATTGAGAAGATGAATATATGTATTAAAAAATTCTTGGCGAGTGATGATTATGCTAAGTTATGCAAAAAATACGATTTGTCTCCATTAGAAACAAAGTAAAGGAAAAGTGAGGAAAGTGTATGTTTGTTGCGATTGATCAGGTATTTACATTAGAGAATATACTCTATTTGGCAAAGGGTGCGCTGTTGTCGGTTGCGATTGCAGCGCTTTCCCTTTTAATTGGTTTAGTCCTTGGAATTCTTGGAGCTAGTGGCAGAAGAAGTAAACATAAGGTGCCTAGAGCTATAGCGTTTGTGTATGTCACAATCATTCGTGGAACCCCATTGCTTCTACAGATTTTGATTATTTTCTCTGTTATTCCATCGATTTATACAGCATTTACAGGCAATGTATTAAGAATCAATCCTATCGTAATTGGTATGATTGCGTTAAGTATTAACTCCGGCGCTTATCAAACTGAACTTTTGCGTTCAGGCATTAATGGGGTTGATAAAGGACAATGGGAAGCTTGTGAAACATTGGGATTATCAAGTTGGAAGACAATGAAACTTGTTATTTTACCCCAAGCATTTAAGCGTGTAGTACCACCATTGATTAGTGAGTTTATCACATTGATCAAAGATAGTTCTTTGATTAGTTGTATCGGTGCAGTGGAACTTTTAAAGGGAGCACAAGTCATTGGGGCTGAATATTATGATGTTATGTCGCCATATATGTTAGCAGCAATATTCTATTTAATTTTGACATGTATCGTTTCTTGTATTGGAAATAAAGTGGAAAAGAGGTTGGCTGTAAGTGATTAGAGTAGAGAATGTTTCAAAACAATTTAATAAAACACGTGCCCTAAAAAATGTAAGCTTAGAAGTCAATAAAGGGGATATTATCTCGTTGATTGGTCCGAGTGGTTCAGGGAAAAGTACATTATTACGTTGTATTCATGGCTTGGAGCATGTGGATTCAGGAAAAATTTATATGGATGATGAATGGATGAATCCGGATGATGAAAAGAAATTTCGTGCACAAAGAAATCGTATGGGATTTGTATTCCAGCATTTTAATTTGTTTCCAAATATGTCGGTTTTACAAAATTGTAAGTTAGCGCAGGTAGAAGTTTTAAATAAAACGGATGAAGAAGCTGAAAAAACAGCTTTAGAGTATTTGGATAAAGTTGGATTATTAGAAAAGAAGGATGCTTATCCTAATAACTTGTCTGGTGGACAAAAACAGCGTGTAGCGATTGCCAGAGCCTTATGCATGAATCCAGATATTATGTTATTTGATGAACCTACGAGTGCATTAGATCCAGAAATGATCAAGGAAGTGCTTGAAGTAATGAAGGATCTAGGTAAGCAAGGTATGACAATGGTTGTGGTTACACATGAAATGAGCTTTGCAAGAAAGGTAGGCACTCGAGTTGTTTTCTTGGATCAAGGTGAAATTGTAGAAGAGAATACGAGTGAAAAGTTTTTTGAAAATCCTCAGTCTGAACGTGCAAAGGATTTCTTGAGTAAGGTATTCTACGAATGAGATTGCCAGATTTTAAAGTCGAACAATGGATGAATGACTATGAAAATGATGCCATCTACAATATGACGGATACATGTGTTAAATCTCTTACATTGCAGGAATTGTTAGACTTGGAAGACTTTGATTTTTCAAATCTAATATTAGATTATGGTCAAATCACTGGGGATATTGAATTAAAAAAGGAAATCCTATCTTTATATGAGCATGGAACAATTGATAATATCACAACAGCACAAGGTTGCTTGCAGGCAAATGAATTGGTGATGAATACTTTATTAGAAAAAGGAGATGAAGTCATTAGCGTGATTCCTGGGTATCAGCAGTTTGTGGATGTTCCAAAATCAATTGGTTGTAAAGTGCACTTGGTTGAATTGGACGAGGTGGATTGGCAGGTTAGTGTGGAAAAGTTTAGAGGTGTTTTAAATTCATCAACGAAAATGATTGTTTTAAATAATCCTTCAAATCCAACGGGAACACAATATTCAAGGTGTTTTTTAAATGCGTTGATTGAATTGTGTAAACCCTATAATACATATATTCTTTGTGATGAAGTATATCGTGGTTTAAATGAGGAAGTATCTATAAGTGATTTATGTAAGAATGGTATTTCAACTTCGAGTTTAAGTAAGATTTTCTCACTAGCTGGATTACGTCTTGGATGGATCAAAGCTAATGAGTATGTGATTCATAAAATCAACGTAAGAAGAGATTATTCTATGATTTCTACAGGTCCTTTAGTGGACAAATTGGGATGGATTGCCCTTAAGCATAAGGATGAATTGATTTTAAGGGCTAAAAATATTATTTCAACAAATAAACATATCGTTCATGAATGGCTTAAAGATAATCCTTCGTTTGAATGTGTATTACCAAGTGGTGGTACGGTTTGTTTTTTGAAGTATAATTTTGATTTAAAAAGTGAGACGTTTGCGAAATTATTATTGGCAGAAAAAGGCGTTTTCTTTGTGCCGGGATCTTGTTTTGACAAAGAATATTATTTCCGTTTAGGCTTAGCGCAAGATAGTAAGTTATTTAAGGCTGGCTTGAATGAACTTTCGAACTTTGTGGATGAACATTTGATTTCATGATAAAATGATTTGCGTAAGGGGGAATGCTTATGCGAGTTCAATATTTCTTGTGTGCATGTTTATTGCTTTGTGGCTGTACAAAAGTGAGTGATCTTACGCATCAAAAGAGTAAGTCAATCGAAAAGGCGCCGGTTACAGTGAAAAAGGCAAATAAAATAAAGGTAATTGATTGTAAGAATGATTCTTCGCAACAAGTTACTTTTGAAGCTAAGGGGGATAAGATTCAAAAGATGACACAGAAGTTTGCGATGAGCTTTTCAGATTTAGGTATAACAGAAGATATGAATTCTGAACAGATACAATTTAAGATCAATTCTTCATTGGATGATAAATATAATTCGATTGAAGGCGTTCATGTATCTACTGAATTAAATGAACAGCAGGTTGAAGTGACGTTGGAAATGGATTTTAAAACAGCAAATATAGATACGATGATTGAAAGGGGCTTATTAGATAAGGGTGAAGCTCAATCGGATTATGTAAGTTTGAAAAAGACGCAAAGTGCTTATAAACAAGAAGGATTTGCGTGTATGATAAAATAGCGGGTCTTCCGCTATTTTCTATTTGAAAGGATGAGTTAAAAGATGCGTTATTATATTGCAGATACACATTTTTTTCATCGTTCGTTGAATGAAAAGATGGATCAAAGAGGTTTCGAAGACATTGAACAAATGAATGAATATATGATTGATCAATGGAATAGTAAAGTTCGAAAGAATGATGAAGTTGTTGTTTTGGGAGATTTTTCATGGGGGAACGCAAGTCAAACAACAGAGATTTTGGATGAATTAAAGGGGAAAATTTATTTGATTCGTGGAAATCATGATCGTTTCTTGGATGATAAAAACTTTGATGCTTCGAGATTTGTTTGGATCAAAGATTATGCGGAATTAAATGAGAATAAACGAAAAGTAGTTTTATCTCATTATCCAATTGCGTGCTATAACGGACAATATCGAAGAGATGAGGATGGAAACCCAAAAACATTTATGTTGCATGGGCATATTCATGCGACGCAAGATCAGCAATTTTTAGATGCTTATCAAGAGTATATTCATCAACAAAAACACCCAAGAATCAGTGATGGCCAATTAGAGGGTGTGCCTTGTCAATTAATCAATTGTTTCTGTATGTACAGTGATTATGTTCCAATGACATTAGATGAATGGATTGAAATTGACAAGCGAAGAAGAAATACCCTATAATTGTTATAACAAATATATAAGGAGATCAAATTATGCATAAGTTGGATACAACGTCGGGTCATCTTCCTTACTATAAGCAAATAAAGGAGTTCTACAAAAAAGATATCCTAGATGGAGTCTTGGCTGTAGGGGATCGCGTTGACAGTGAAATGGAAATTCAAGAGATGTACGATGTTTCAAGAATTACAGCAAGACAAGCTATTCTTGAATTAGAACAGGAAGGTATGGTAAAGCGTGGACGTGGCAAGGGTACGTTTGTGACATACAGGCCTAAAATCAAAGAGGAGTTGTCGCATATCCGTAGTTTTACAGACGAAATGATGGCTTTAGGAAGAACGCCGGGAACTAAGTCTTTTCACATCACAAAAGAAATTCCGGATGAAGCTACAAGAGAATTGTTTGGCTTGGACGAAGAAATGATGTATTGCGTTCGAAGAGTTCGTACCGCTGATGATGTGTTATTGGTGTATTTTGTGTCGTATTTTCCTTTAAGTTTGAATATACCTTTGAATATGGAAGAACAAACACAGTCTATTTATGAAGTGATTGGCGCACCGACAAGAATAGATGAAGAGTTTTCTGCGATTAATCCGAGTGAAGAAATCTGTTTGGCTCTGAAAATACGTAAGGATCAGCCGGTTTTAGCTCGTAAGCGTATCTCTTATGATAAAAAGAAGAAAAAGATAGAGTATACAATGTGTTACTATCGTGGTGATTTATATAGTTACACAATTTCAACGTCGCAAAAATTATGATTTTAACTATCGACATTGGGGGTACCAATATTAAATATGGATTATGCGATGCGTCAGGGAATATCCAACAAAAAGGGGGATATCCTACTTTGGATACGGCAGATAAAATCGTTCAATCCATTTGTGATTTACCATTTGAATATACTGGAATTGCGATCAGTATGCCTGGAATCTTGAATGAAGATCATTCAAAGGCGTTTATTACTGGTAAACTGGCTTTTCTGTCGAACTACCCTTTAAAGGAGCGGTTGGAAGAAATTAAAGGTTGTAAAGTGACAATTGAAAATGATGGTCGTTGTGCAACGTGGGCTGAACTTGGATTTGGAAATTTGATACATTCAAAGAATGCTTTGGTTGTGGTTCTAGGTACATATATTGGGATGGGTATAGTGATTGATCATAAGGTATATGAAGGTTCACATTTATTGGCAGGTGAATATTCAGATGCGCATATGGATACAGAAAAGACTTTCAAGAATACCATGGCTGCATGCTTTGGAAAAGATGGTCTTGAAAGAGTGACGGGTTTAACGGGTAAAGAACTTTTTGATCATTTAGATGATGAAAAAGTATATGCAGGTTTTAACAAATATTGCCAAAATTTGGCTTGGATGTTAAACAATCTTCAGTTGCTGTTAGATGTGGATACAATTCTGATTGGTGGAGGTATATCGGCACAGCCTAAACTCATTGCGTGTATCAAAGAAAATATGATAGGATTGACACAATGGTTTACAACATTAGAGAAACCTGTTATCAAAGCTTGTAAATTTAACAATGATGCAAATTTATTAGGTGCATTGTGTTACTACAAAAGAAATGTCGAGAATCATTAAGCGTTCTCGGCATTTCTTACATAGAGGGGGAAGGACATGAAATCGTTAATTGGAGATAAGAAGTTTTATCGAATGGTTTTGATTGTATGTATTCCGATTGTGATACAGAACGGGTTTACCAATCTTGCCAGTCTATTAGACAACATTATGATTGGACAATTAGGAACACTATCTATGAGTGGTGTATCTATTTCAAATCAGTTATTTCAAGTATTTAATGTGAGCGTCTTTGGCGCAATGTCAGGAGCTGGAATATTTCTGGCACAATTTTATGGACGTGGAAACAGGGGCGGTGTACACAATTGTTTCCGAATTAAAATGTTGCTTGGCATTTTAATTTCAATATTGGCCATATGCATTTTTAAAGTGTTGGGGCCTTCATTGATTTCATTATATCTAAATGATGATCCGACAGATAGTTTGACAACTTTGAACTTTGGTAAGCAGTATATGGATGTTATGCTGATTGGACTCATTCCTTTTGCGATTACACAAGCATATTCTTCTTCATTAAGAGAAACGGGGAATACAGTTTTACCGATGAAAGCAAGTGTGATTGCAGTTATCGTGAATTTTTGTATCAATTATATTTTAATTTTTGGAAATTTTGGATTCCCTAGACTTGGCGTTATTGGTGCAGCCATTGGTACGGTTATTTCAAGAGTTGTAGAGATGGGAATAAATGTAGCGGCAGGCTATAATAACAAATATTTAAGAGATGCGATGCGTTTAGATAAGATATCGGGTGATATATTTAAGAATGTTGTTAAAAGAGGAATTCCACTATTGTGTAATGAAATATTGTGGTCGATATCCATTGCGCTTATTTCTCAATGTTATTCAACAAGAGGACTTGAGGCTGTGGCGGCCATCAATATTACAACAACAGTAACCAATTTCTTTATGATTATTTGTTATGCAATGGGAAATTCGATTTCAATTATAGTAGGTCAAAGACTGGGTGCTGGTGAAATTGAATATGCCAAAGACTATGATTTGAAGATGGTATTTATGAATTTTATGATGTGTTTAGGTATTGGTGTGGCATTGTTTGGATGTTCATCCTTTATTCCTCAAATCTATAATACGTCTATAGAAGTAAAGTCATTAGCAACATCTTTATTAAGAGTCTCGGCTTGTATGCTTCCAATTATTTCTTTGTATTACAGTAGCTATTTTACAATGCGTGCAGGAGGAAAAACATTGCTTACCTTCTTCTTCGATAGTGGATATACATTCATGTTTTCGTTTATGGTTGCACTATGTTTAACTCGTTTTACGAATTTACCTATATTCAATGTGTACTTATTGGTGCAATGTGTAGATATTCCTAAGGCAGTATTAGGAATCACATTGGTTAAAAAAGGAATATGGGTACATAATATAGTCAATGAACTTTAGCCTTCTTGTTGGAAGGCTTTTTCATTTAAAAAGCAAAAAAAAGAAGTCCTCTCGGACTTAGTTTGAAAGATGGTGACGCGTACGGGATTCGAACCCGTGAATGCATGCGTGAAAGGCATGTGAGTTAACCGTTTCTCCAACGCGCCATGTATATTAAACTTGTCTTCCTTGACAAGTGCTAGTAAATGATACTATAAGTTTATATTAATTGCAAGCAAAAAAATAAAAAAATCATAAAATATTTTTTGTATTTCTTAAATGAGTCAAAATAATAGGATGAAATTATTTGTTAACATAGTGATTATAAAGCTTTTAAATAGGCAGTGGTAGTAACGATTTGCGTATATGATGGGCAGATATTATTAAAGTTACATAGTGATTTTGTAGACAATAATACATACGAATTTGATAGGAATATAGTTATATTTTATACATGATAATAATATTTGAATCTGAATAAAAATAGTGATTATACAAATAATAGTTATAAATAAAAAAATAAAAAAATAGTTGAAAGCGCTTGCAATCATATGTTAGAATGCAGTAGTAAAAAGACGCATCTCATTGAGGAGGATACATAGTTGGCTTTACAAGCATAGAATAGATTATATAAATTGATTTCACGACAAATGGCTTTGTTTCAAATACAGCAAGCAAATAACAAATTAAAAATTACTTTTGGAACACCCGGCTGCCAATCATATTATAATCAAGCGAAGTATCTGTATGGGAAAGTGTCTTAATGTAAAAATCTACATTAGGAGGATAATATGAACAAAAGATTTTTAACAATTGCTGCAGCTTTATCTATGGGTGTTGCATTAACTGCTTGTAGCAGTGGAGGAGATGAAGGAAAAACTGGTGGTTCTAGTGTTGCGAATGCTGACAAACCTTTAGTATGGTATAACCGTCAACCTTCTAACAGTTCAACTGGTGAATTAGACAAGGATGCATTAAACTTTAACAAAGATACTTATTATGTTGGTTTCGATGCAAATCAAGGTGCTGAACTTCAAGGACAAATGATTAAAGAATATATCGAAAAGAATATCGATACATTAGATCGTAACGGAGATGGCGTTATCGGTTACGTATTAGCTATTGGTGATGTTGGTCACAATGATTCTATCGCTCGTACAAGAGGTGTTCGTAAAGCTTTAGGTACAGCTGTTGAAAAAGATGGTGAAATCGTAAGTGATCCAGCTGGTATTAATAATGATGGTAAATCTAAGAGTGTTCAAGATGGCTCGTTAGAAATTAATGGAAAAACTTATACAGTAAGAGAACTTGCTTCTCAAGAAATGAAGAACTCTTCAGGTGCAACTTGGGATGCTGCTACTGCTGGTAACACAATCGGTACATGGACTGCTTCATTCGGTGATGAAGTTGACGTTGTAGCTTCTAACAACGATGGTATGGGTATGTCAATGTTCAATGCTTGGTCAAAAGAAAACAAAGTTCCTACATTCGGATACGATGCTAACTCAGATGCAGTTGCTGCAATCGCTGAAGGATATGGTGGAACAATTTCTCAACATGCTGACGTTCAAGCTTATTTAACATTAAGAGTATTACGTAATGCTTTAGATGGTGTTGATATCGATACAGGTATCGGTACAGAAGATGATGCAGGAAACGTATTAAGCTCAGATGTATTTACATACAATAAGGATCAACGTTCTTACTATGCATTAAACGTTGCTGTTACTGCTGACAACTATAAAGATTTCTTAGATTCAACAGTTACTTATGCTCCAGTTTCTAATCAATTAGATGAAAAAGATCACGCTAAGAAGAGTGTTTGGTTAAATATCTACAATGCTTCTGATAACTTCTTAAGTTCAACTTACCAACCATTATTAGAAAAATATGATGATTTATTGAATTTAGATGTTGAATACATTGGTGGAGATGGACAAACTGAATCTAACATCACAAACCGTTTAGGAAATCCAGACAAATATGATGCATTCGCAATTAACATGGTTAAGACTGACAATGCCGCTTCTTACACAGGAATCCTTAAATAAATAATTCAAAAATAACATAGGGATTAAGATTATTAGGGAGAAATTATTTCTCCCTAATATTATTTAGATAGTAGTAAACAAAATAGGAGAGATTTTATGGCAGATAAGAATGAAGAACTAGTCTTATCTATACGCGGAATGAGTAAGTCCTTTGGACGTAACCGTGTTTTGGATCATATTGATTTAGATTTAAAACCAGGTACAGTTATGGGACTTATGGGAGAAAATGGTGCTGGTAAATCAACAATGATGAAATGTCTATTCGGGACATATCAAAAAGATGAAGGTACAATTTTCTTGGAAGGAAAAGAGATTAACTTTTCTGGACCAAAAGAAGCACTTGAAAATGGTATTGCCATGGTACACCAGGAATTGAATCAATGTCTTGAAAGAAATGTTAAAGATAACTTATTCTTGGGACGTTATCCTACAAATGCTTTTGGCGTAGTAGATGAAGATCGAATGAAAAAGAAATCATCTGAGCTTTTTAGAAAGCTTGGTATGACAGTGAATTTAGATACACCAATGCGAAATATGTCTGTATCACAAAGACAGATGTGTGAAATTGCCAGAGCAATTTCATATAATTCAAAGGTTATCGTACTTGATGAGCCTACATCTTCTTTGATGACACAAGAAGTTAATAAATTGTTTGATATGATGCGTATGTTGAAAAAACAAGGTATTTCGCTAATTTATATTTCGCATAAAATGGATGAAATTTTTGAAATTTGCGATGAAGTATCGGTTCTAAGAGATGGAAAAATGGTTATGACAAAACCTACTTCAGAAACCAACATGAATGAGTTGATTGCAGCCATGGTAGGTCGTTCATTGGATAACCGATTCCCACCTGTTGATAATGTTCCTGGAGAACCAATGTTATCTATTCAACATGTATCAACAAAATATGAGCCATACTTAAAAGATATTACATTTGACGTTAAAAAAGGTGAGATTTTCGGCCTATACGGTTTAGTAGGAGCTGGACGTACGGAATTGCTAGAAACAATCTTTGGTATCCGTACTAGAGCCTCAGGTCGTGTTTATTTTGACAATAAGTTAATGAACTTTAATAGTGCTAAAGAAGCAATTGAACATGGCTTTGCCCTGATTACTGAAGAGCGTAAAGCAAATGGATTGTTCTTAAAGTGTGATTTAACATTCAATACAACGATTGCAAATTTACCTTCTTATATGAGCAAGGTAGCACTTTCTGATAATAAGATGGTTCAAGCTACGAATAAAGAAATCAAAACCATGAGAACTAAGTGTATGGGACCAAATGATGCGATTACAAGTCTATCTGGTGGTAACCAACAAAAAGTTATCTTCGGTAAATGGTTAGAGAGATCACCAAACGTATTCATGATGGATGAACCTACACGTGGTATTGACGTAGGTGCTAAATATGAAATTTACGAATTGATCATCAAAATGGCTAAACAAGGAAAAACTATTATTGTAGTTTCAAGTGAAATGCCAGAAATCTTAGGTATTACAAACCGTATTGGCGTTATGTCAAATGGACGCTTAGCCGGTATTGTAAATACAAAAGATACTAACCAGGAAGAGTTGTTAAGACTCAGTGCAAAATACCTATAAAGGAGATAATTATGACAAATACAGTTACAAATATTCTTAGTCATGATGAAGAGCTTGCACTACGTAAACCTATTGAGGATTATGTAGGAAAGATCCAAGCTGAAATTGATGAACTAAGAGAAGAAGGAACAAATAAAGTATTGGAATATTCTGAAGAAATCGAGGTTCTAAAGAGAGATAAAATTTATACTAAAAGCGAAAAAGAAGCTCGTATTTCAGAATTAAATGGTAAATTACAAAAAGCCAAAGAAATCGAGGCTAAAAACAAACAGCCAATCAATGACAAAATTGCAGTGGCTGAAAAATATTTAAAGGATCACTATCAAACAGATTACTACAACAAAGTTGTTGAAAGTAATAAGTATGAGGTTCAAAAAGCTAAGGCAGACTATGATAAAAAATTAAAAGAATTAGAAAAAGAACACAAAGATATTTTATCAGGTCTTAGTGATAAAGAAGAAATTAAAGAAGAGAACTTTATTTATAAGAACCGTTTGTTCGATGCAAAACTTGAATATACTAAAAATATGCAAGAGGCAAAAGATCGTAAACATGATGCGTTTACATTTGAATATCACTTAATTGACTTGTTGAAGATGTCAAATTTCTCGTTTGCAGAAAAACAAGCTCAAAAAATTGAAAACTACAAGTACTCATTTAATACTCGTGATTTTTTATTGAAAAATGGTTTGTATATTGCGATTATTTTAGTATTCATTTTCTTATGCATCATTACACCAATTAAGAAGAATGGTTTACAACTTTTTACTGTTAATAACATTTTAAGTATTATGCAACAAGCATCTCCAAGAATGTTCTTGGCATTAGGTGTATCTGGTTTAATTATGTTAGCTGGTACTGACTTGTCCGTTGGACGTATGGTTGGTATGGGTATGACAGCCGCTACAATTATTATGCACAATGGACCTAACACGGGTTCAGTATTCGGACATGTATTTGATTTCTCAACTATGCCAGTTGGAGGAAGAATTCTTTTAGCATTAGTTGTTTGTGTTGTGTTATGTACAATGTTTACAACGATTGCCGGTTTCTTTGCGGCTAAATTTAAAATGCACCCATTCATTTCAACAATGGCTAACATGTTAGTTATCTTTGGTTTGGTAACTTATTCAACAAAAGGTGTGTCTTTTGGTGGTATTGAACAATCTATTCCAGGAAAGATTATTCCTAAAGTTGGTGGCTTCCCAACAATTATTTTGTGGGCAGTAGCTGCAGTTGTGATTGTTTGGTTCATTTGGAATAAAACAAAATTTGGTAAAAACTTATATGCCGTAGGTGGAAACCCAGAAGCTGCTTCTGTATCTGGTATTTCAGTATTTAAAGTAACTCTTGGAGCATTTATTATGGCTGGTATCTTATACGGATTTGGTTCTTGGTTAGAATGTATTCGTATGATTGGTTCTGGTTCAGCTGCGTATGGACAAGGATGGGAAATGGATGCAATCGCTGCCTGTGTAGTAGGTGGTGTATCATTTACTGGTGGTATCGGTAAAATTTCTGGTGTAGTAGTTGGTGTATTGATCTTTACTGCATTAACTTATTCATTGACAATTCTTGGTATCGATACTAACTTACAGTTCGTATTCTCAGGAATTATCATTCTTATCGCCGTAACTCTTGACTGCTTAAAATACGTACGTAAAAACTAATTAATTAAAAAAACTCTTAGTTTTCGCTAAGAGTTTTCTTTACGTTTTCTACATCTTCTTTTGTCGCAAGACCAACTTGGAAGGCACTTGCACTACCACAACACAAACCATTGATGAATGCTTTATCATAATCGTTTGTTTCTAAATATCCTGCAAGGAAACCTGCAACCATCGAATCACCAGCACCAACAGAATTCACTACTTCTCCTTTTGGTGCTTTACTTTGAATCACTTCATTATTATCACTTACAAGCACTGCACCTTGTCCTGCCATAGAAATCAATACGTTTTGAGCACCCATCTCCTGTAGCTTTTTGGCGTAAGGAATGACTTCATCTCGAGTGTTTAATTCGACATTAAAGATTTCACCTAATTCATGATTGTTTGGTTTAATCAAGAAAGGCTTATATTTTAATACTTTTAATAATAGGTTGTTTGTCGCATCGACAACAACTTTTATTTTCTTTTTCTGAACACGTTCCATGATCTGTTCATACATTGTATCTGGTAAAGTACTTGGGATACTTCCTGAAATAACGAGAATATCTTTTTCTGTTAGATCATCTAATTGATTGAATAATTCTTGAATGTCTTCTGGCTGAATATCAGGCCCCATACCATTGATTTCTGTTTCTTCATCTGATTTCATTTTTACGTTGATTCTAGATAATCCTTTCTTTACATGAATGAAATCTGTTTTAGCTCCATAACTCTCTAATCGATGTTCAATTTCTTCCCCTGTAAAACCTGCCATAAAACCTAGGGCTGTACTTTCGTGTCCAAGATTGGATAGGACAATTGAAACATTAATGCCTTTTCCTCCGGGAAGGATTTCTTCGAATTTTGTTTTATTAATGATGCCTGGCTTAAAATGATCGACTTGTATTACATAGTCTAAAGATGGGTTAAAAGTAATTGTATAAATCATAATGATCTCCTTTTCTTTAACTGATTATAGGATACTCCTTTTATTGTTGTTTCGCAAGTTAAATATTTTTGAAATAACAGTTGACAATGAAAATAATTCGGTTATTATGTAGATGTAGCTGTTGAAACAACAATTTATAGAGAGAGGAGACTTTTGAAATGAAAGCAAAGGCAGTGCGATTACATGGAGCTAATGATTTAAGATTAGACGAATTTGAATTACCAGAAATTAAGGAAGATGAGATTTTAGTAAAGGTTGTCTCAGACAGTGTCTGTATGTCAACTTACAAATGTGCCATCTTAGGGGTGAATCATAAACGTGTTCATGAAGATGTTGCGGATCATCCAGCTATTATGGGACATGAAATGGCGGGTGATATTGTTAAGGTTGGTGCTAAGCATCAAGACAAATTTAAACCGGGAATGAAGTTTACTTTACAACCAGCATTAAACTATAAAGGAACGATGTGGTCACCTGGTTATTCTTATGAATTTTTTGGTGGAGATACCACTTACTGCATTATTCCAGCTGAAGTAATGGAGCTAGGATGCTTACTCGAATATAAAGGTAAAGCGTATTATGAAGCTAGTTTAGCTGAACCAATGTCATGTTCTATTGGAGCGTTTAATGCAGCTTATCATACACATATGGGTGTGTATAAACATGAAATGGGAATTAAGAAAGATGGAAAACTTGCGATTCTTGCAGGAGCAGGCCCTATGGGACTTGGCGCATTAACATATGCGTTGCATAGAGATATTCGCCCTAAAATGGTAGTGGTTGCGGACGTAAATCAAGAAAGATTAGATCGAGCAGCTCACTTATTCCCAGTTGAAGAAGCGGCAGCTGATGGAATTGAATTGCATTTCGTGAATACAGGAAAGATGGAAGATCCTGCAGCCGGCTTAAAAGAAATTACAGGTGGAACTGGTTTTGATGATGTATTCTGTTATGCACCGGTTGAAGCGGTTGTGGAATTGTCAAGCGCTGTATTAGGTCGTGATGGATGTTTAAATTTCTTTGCGGGACCTACGGACAAACAGTTTAGTGCAAGAATGAATTTTTACGATGTTCACTATAATTCGACACATGTAATGGGAACTACAGGTGGAAATACAGATGATATGATTGAATCTTTACGCTTAACAGCAGAAAATCGTATTGATCCAGCTGTTATGGTTACGCATATTGGTGGTTTGAATGCAGCGGCAGAAACAACATTAAATTTACCTAAGATTCCAGGCGGAAAGAAGTTGATTTATACGCATTTAAATATGCCATTGATTGCATTAACAGATTTAAGAGAAATGGGAGAAAAAGATGATCGATATACTGCGTTGGCAGATATTGTAGATGCTCATAAGGGATTGTGGTGTCCTGAAGCCGAAGAATATTTATTAGCTCATTTTGAACAAGAATAGATTTTATTAAACCGAGAATCTTGTGTATACTAAATACAGTAAATACAGGAGGTATTGTATGGAAGTAATGGATCAAAGAAGAAACAAAATTGTAGCGTTTGTGAATGAAAACCAAACGGTAACTTTTACACAATTAAAAGAAAAATTTCCTTCTGTGTCTGAAATGACATTGCGTACAGATTTAAAATATTTAGATCAAGCTAAAAGAATTGTTCGAATTCATGGGGGAGCCAAATCTATGGATGTGGTTTCTGGAAATGATGATGTATTAAAACTTCGTTACGGACGGAATGTAAACGAAAAGAAAGAGATAGCGCAAAAGGCAATATCATTTGTAGAACCAGCTAAGACAATTTTTGTGGATTCAGGCAGTACGACTACAATGCTGGCACATGTTTTAAATAATCAAAATAATATTTTTTATACAAGTGGCTTAACGTGTGCTATAGAGATGGCAAAACTCTCTAAATCGAAAGTTTTTGTGACAGGTGGAAATCTAAATATGCGCAGTTTTAGCGTCAACGGAATGGATGGACTTCGCTGCTTAGAGAAGGTCAACTTCGATGTTGCGTTTATTGGTGTAACTCGTTATGCGAAAGATACGGGGTTTACATGCGAATCTTTAGAGGATTGTGAGTTAAAGCGAAAGGCAATTGAAAGATCTAAAAAAGTGATTGTGTTAATGGATTCTAGCAAAGTGGAAAGAAAGGGTACATATACAATTTGTGATTTAGATCAAGTGGATGTATTGATCAGTGATTCGTTACTTTCAGATAGTTTTAAACAAGAATGTGAAAAACGAGGACTATCTGTATATTAAAGAAGTCCTAAGAAAGGACAATTATGAAAACAACTCTTCAAAAGCTTGGTAAAAGCTTATCTGCGATGGTTATGCCTAATATTGGCGCTTTTATCGCTTGGGGATTTATAACAGCTTTATTTATTGCGGACGGATGGTTACCAAATGAACAATTGGCATCGATTCAACCATATATGTTGACTTATTTATTACCAGTATTAATTGCGGCAACCGGAGGAAGAATGGTTGGCGGTGATCGTGGACTTGTGATGGGATCGATTACGATTATTGGATGTATTGCCGGTGTTGGTGGAACCCAAGGTCAACCTATGTTGATGGCAGCCATGGTTATGGGACCATTTTCTGGCTGGGTAATTAAAAAATTTGATCAAATGATGGATGGACATATGCCTGCTGGCTTTGAAATGTTGATCAATAATTTCTCTGTCGGTATTTTAGGTATGTTGATTGCGATATTCGGATACTATATTATTGGCCCTTTTATGACAGGTGTTTTGACTGTGTTAACATATGGAGTTGATGTACTTGTAAATAAGGGATTAATTCCTTTGGTAGCAATCTTTATTGAACCGGCCAAGGTTTTGTTCTTAAACAATGCGATCAACCATGGAATATTTACACCAATTGGAGCTGAACAAGCTGCACAAACAGGCAAATCCATAATGTATATGTTGGAAGCTAATCCAGGCCCTGGTTTAGGTGTACTATTAGCTTATTGGTTATTTGCGAAAGATAAAGCAACGAAAGATTCTGCACCCGGAGCTATTATTATCCATTTCTTAGGTGGAATTCATGAAATTTATTTTCCATATATTTTGATGAATCCAGTTGTGATCGTTGCTCCAATTTTAGGGAATATTTGTGCAATTGCCTTTTACTCTATTTTCCATATTGGATTGAAAGGTCCATCAAGTCCAGGTTCAATTATTGCTTTCTTGTCTATGGCAGAAAAAGACTCTGTGTTCATGACAGCATTAGGTGTTTTGATTGCGGCTGGCGTATCATTCTTGGTGGCAAGCCCAATTGTTAAGCTTGCTGGGGAAAAGAATTTGGATGAAGCTAGTAAAAAGATGCAGTCTATGAAAGCTGAAAGTAAAGGAAGAAGCGAAGCTTTATTAGATGTTTCTTTGGTTCGTAAGATCGTATTCGCATGTGATGCAGGTATGGGATCTAGTGCAATGGGAGCTACTAAATTTAGAAACCGTTTAAAAGGTGTGCGACCAGACTTAACTGTAATTAATACTTCTGTGGATAATATTCCAGTGGATTGTGATGTTGCGGTCGTACAAGAAACTTTGGTAGAGCGTGCAAAAAAATCTGCACCTTTTGCGAAAGTAGTTACAATATCAAACTTCTTGGCAGATCCAGCTTTAGATAATTTGTTCTTCCAGTTGTCGACTGGAGATTCGATTATGACAGAAGCAGTTAAGAAAGAGGACGAAATAAAACCGGTTCAAGAAGATGTTATTCAATTGGATGGAATTAAATTAAACCTTCCTTCTGTATCCAAAGAAGAAGCGATTACAGAGGCTGGTAAGTTGTTAAGAGAATTAGGCTATGTGGATGGCGCTTATATACCGGCTATGTTAGAACGTGAAGAATTAGTAACTACATATATTGGTATGGGATTGGCTATTCCTCATGGCACTACACATGGTGATGATGTGATTCACAAAACAGGTATCGTATTGCTTCAATATCCGGATGGAATTCAGTTTGGGGATGAAAAAGCACAGCTTGTGATTGGTATTGCAGGTAAGGGTGGAGAACATATGGAAGTGTTATCTAAAATATGTTTGGCGCTTGAAGATGAGACCGTACTTAATAAAATGAAGACAACGACTGATAAAGAGTGGATATTAAAACAATTATCATAATAGAGAAGGACGAGAAAATTTACTCGTCCTTTAATTTGTTTGCGATTTCATCGATTGAATCTAAGAAATAGATGTTTTGTTGCTGCTTTGGTGTGGATAATTCACAATCAATCATGTGCTGTAGGAATGCTTTAAAATGATCGTAATATCCATTCACATTATAGAAAATGCATGGGCATTCAAGTTGGTACAGTGAAAGTTTTGATAAGATTTCACTGACTTCTTCTAATGTTCCAGTTGCACCTGGAAAGGCAATGAAAGCATCACCAAGTTCAATCATTCTTGTTCTTCGATCGGCAATATCTTTTTCAATGTATAACTTGGTAAGATTATCCATGTGGACACCTTCATCCACAAACATTTGTGCTTCTACACCAATAACTTTGCCACCCGCATTTAATGTGCTATTGGCTAGTTCTCCCATTAATCCGGTTTTAGATCCACCGAACACTAATGTATGATTGTTTTTGGCAATCCATGTTCCTAATTCTATTATTTTTGTCTTAAAGTCTGGATCATTTCCATAGGTCGATCCTAAATATACTGTAATGTTCATAAACTACCTCCTGCAATTAGTTTACATTAAAATTGTGCACAAAAAAAGCTTAGCACAAGCTAAGCTTACATGGAAATAAATCCAAATTCGTTCGCAATTGAACTTAATAAAATAATGAATGCGAAAATTGGACATAAGTATTGAATCATGAAATTGAATATTTTCTTACGTTTGAATGAATTTCCATCTTTTGTGATTTCTACTTCGACTTTTTCTAATCCAACAACTATTGAAACAAAGATACAAATCGCAATGGCAGCGATTGGCATCATGACTGAGTTTTTCAAGAAATCAAAGAAGTCTAAAAATTGCATTCCGATGATTGTTACGTTTGACAATGGACCATAACCTAAACATGATAGTGTTCCTAACCCAATCATAATAATGCCTAAAATGATTGTAGATTTTTTTCTATACCAATGTAATTCATCTTGGAATGTGGATACAGCACTTTCGGTTAGCACAATAAAGCTAGTGATAGCTGCAAATAACACCAACAAGAAGAATATGATACCAATGCCTGTACCTAGTCTCATACTTGCGAATACTTTAGGGATTGTGATGAACATTAAGGATGGTCCAGCTTTTAATATTTCCATATCTCCACCTGAAAAAGAGAATACAGCTAAAATAATCATCAATCCTGCCATAATCAAAATGGCTGTATCGAAAATTTCTACGTTTTCTTTTGAACCTTTAATGGAAACTTCTTTTTTCATATAAGAACCAAATGTGATCAAGATACCCATCGCAATGGATAAGGAATAGAATATTTGTCCCATAGCACTTACAATGGTCATCCATGAAAATTATCAAAATTAGGAATTAAGAAACATTTAACACCTTCAAATGCGCCAGGTCGACTGATTGAATATCCTGCAATGATTACAGATAATACGACAAGAACTGGCATCATAAATTTGGATACTCTTTCAATTCCGTTTTGAACACCTGCATAAATGATGGCGAGTGTAAATAAAGTAAAGAGTATAAAACATATTTCTGTAGATACTCTGTTTGAAATGAAGTTTGAAAATATGTATCTGTGGCAAGTAATTTTGCATCACCTTTTAAATACTCGAATAAGTACTTGATGACCCAACCTCCGATTACAGAATAATGGGGTACGATCAAAATTGGAATAATGGCATTGATCTATCCGGAAAATGATGCAAACTTTGGCTTTGCGAAAGTATGAAAAGCTTCCACTGGACTTTTCTTTTTCATTCTACCTAGTGTTGTTTCGGCTATGATCATTGTATAACCAAAAGTTAAGGCCAGAACAATGTAAATAAGTAGGAAGATTCCTCCTCCATATTTTGCGGCTAAATTAGGAAATCGTCAAATGTTACCAAGGCCAACACTGGCTCCTGCGGCAGACAAGACAAATCCTAATTTGCCAGAAAATATACTATGTTTATTGTGCATAATATAAACACCCTTTCTCAATGATTTAGATTATATCATCTATGAAAGGGTTTACACAATTTTATGAAAAAATAAATTTTGAATTTCTTAACATTTCTGAAAAATGTGTTTTGAATAAAAAAAGAAGTCCTTACGGACTTTATTTTAACAATGGTGACGCGTACGGGATTCGAACCCGTGAATGCATGCGTGAAAGGCATGTGAGTTAACCGTTTCTCCAACGCGCCATGTATATGAAACTCGTCTTTCTTGACAAGTGCTCACTTATATTACTACATGATTTTAATTAATGCAAGTATTTTTTTAAAATATTTGACAGAAAGTTTTAATAGTATATAATGTGAACAGTTAATTGAGTTAACTAAGGAGAAAAATATGATTCGATTATTAGTAGATTCAGCGAGTGATTATACGCAAGAAGAGATTAGAAATAAAAATTTATATTTTGTGCCATTACAAATTCAGATTGAAGGAAAGAATTATTTGGATGGTGTTGATATTGATAAGGAAACGTTTTATGAGAAGATGATGAATTCAAAAGAATTTTTTAAAACATCACAACCATCACCACAAGAATTTTTAGATATCTTTGAAGAAGTGAAGAAGAAACAAGAGACATTGATTTGTTTATCTTTATCGAGTAAGCTGAGTGGAACATATCAAAGTGCTTGTCTGGCAAAAGACATGGTGGATTATGAAAATATCTATATTGTAGATACATTAACTGCGGTTGCTGGAATTCGCTTACTATGTGAAGTGGCAATAAACTGGATTGATGAAAATAGAAGTGTTGAAAATATTGTATCTGGCTTAGAAGAATTAAAAGAGCATGTGCATATTTATGCGGGTTTAGATACATTGGAATATTTGGCTAAGGGTGGAAGAATTTCTAAGACAGCAGCAGCTATTGGAACTTTAGCAAGTATTAAACCAATTATTTGTGTAGACCATGGAGAAGTTGTGGTTGCCGGTAAGACACGTGGTGTAAATAAGGCAACGAGTGTTGTATGTGAAAAGATGCATTCAGATATTGTTGATACATTGTATCCAGTTTATACATTGTATTCATATGGTTTAGAGAATGTTGAAAAATTAGAATCAAAACTGGATTTAGATGTGAATCGTGTTCGTATTGGTTCAACAATTGGAGTTCATATTGGACCAAATGCATTTGGTGTTTGTTTCGTATCTAAACTATAGTCAACTTGTGAAGGTGTATACATTTTAGTATAATGGATATACGGATTGACAAGGAGAGTTTTTGATAATATGAAAACAACATTAATTATTATGGCTGCTGGAATTGGTTCTCGTTTTGGTGGTGGAATCAAACAGTTAGCTAAAATGGGTCCAAATGGAGAAATCATTATGGATTACTCAATTTATGATGCGAAAGAAGCTGGCTTTGATAAAGTCGTGTTTATTATTCGTAAGGATATTGAAGAGGAATTTAAAGAAGTAATAGGTAATCGTATCCAAAATTATATGGATGTAGAATATGTATTCCAAGATATTAATGATTTACCAGAAGGATTTACTTGTCCTGAAGGTCGTACAAAACCTTGGGGAACAGGGCAGGCTGTACTATGTGCGAAAAGTGTTGTGGATACACCATATGTGATTATTAATGCGGATGATTATTATGGAAAAGAAGCATTTGTGAAGTTACATGATTTCTTGGTTGAACATGCGAAAATGGGAAAAGAATTTGACATGGGCATGGCTGGATTCATTTTAAAGAACACTTTAAGTGAGAATGGAACTGTAACTCGTGGTGTATGTAAAGTAGATGATAATAATTTATTAAAAGAAGTTTATGAAACAACTGGAATCAAGGCTGAAGGGGATAAAATCGTATGTGATAATCCGGAAGTAGAGGCTTGGGCAAAACCAGAAAGTAATGTTTCTATGAATATGTGGGCTGGTTATCCAGATTTCTTAGACTATTTAGAAAAGGATTTTAGTACGTTCTTATCCAATATTTCAGATAATCCGATGAAGAAGGAGTATTTGCTTCCAAATATTGTGGCTGAATTATTGAGGGAAGATCGTATCAATGTGAAGGTAATTGAAACGCATGATAAATGGTTTGGTGTAACATATGCTGAAGATAAGGAATATGTACAAAATGCCTTTAAACAGTTAATTGAAGATGGTGTATATCCTGAAAAATTATGGAAATAGGACGATTTGTCCTATTTTTTTTGTTTATTTAATGATATAATCCTAACGTGTTTCGTATATATCGACTAATACGGTGTCGATGTTTCTACCCCTAAACCGTAAATTTAGGGACTATGAATCAACCTATTTTTTTATTGTGTCGCGTTGATTCTCGTTTTTGTACGAGACTTTTTTATTTTTGGAGGAAAAGAATGAGAAAAGAAGATGTGAAAAAAGGTTCGATATATGAACTTGATGGTGTTGTACCTTTAAAAGAGGCATTGCCTTTAGGTATTCAACACGTATTGGCGATGTTTCTAGGAAACATCAGTCCATTATTAATTATTGCAGGAATGCTTGGATTATCACCGGATTTAAAATCTGCATTGATTCAAAATGCGATGTTTATTGCAGGAACTGTTACTTTAGTTCAGTTGTATCCAGTATGTAAAATTGGTGCGAAGCTTCCAATCGTTATGGGTACAAGTTCTGGATTTATTGGAACTGCCAAAGCCATGGGAGCTTTATATGGTTATGGTGCATTGATGGGAGCAAGTTTAATTGGTGGGTTATTTGAGATGGTTTTAGGCTTCTTTATTAAACCATTAAGAAAATTATTCCCACCTGTTGTTACTAGCTTAGTTATCATTTCCATTGGTTTATCATTACTTCCTGTTGGTATCAATTATTTTGGTGGAGGTAGTGGTGCTGCTGATTTTGGGGATCCTAAACATTTATTGGTTGGTACATTTGTTATTTTGGTAATTATTATCGCCAAACAAATTAAAGGTTTTGTGAATAATGCTTCGATTTTGATTGGTATTATTGCTGGATATATCTTGGCTATTGTGTTAGGAATGGTTGATTTTACGCAAGTTCAAACAGCTTCTTGGCTTGCACTTCCAACATTTATGCCAGTAAAAATGGAATTCAACTTAGAAGTAATTATTGCGATGGGAATTATGTTTATTGCGACAACAGTTGAAACAGTTGGAGATGTTTCTGGTATCACAAATGGTGGTTTAGATCGTGAAGCAACTTCTGAAGAATTACAAGGCGGCGTTTTGGCGGATGGTTTAGGTTCTGTTGTTGCCTCATTGTTTGGAGTTTTGCCAAATACTTCATTCTCTCAAAATGTTGGTTTGGTTTCAGTGACTAAAGTTGTTAACCGTTTTACAATTATGACAGGAGCTATCTTCTTGATTCTTTGCGGTTTCTGCCCAAAATTAAGTGCTTTATTTGCAGTTATGCCTCAATCTGTACTTGGTGGAGCTGCCGTTATTATGTTTGCGAGTATTTTGGTAAGTGGTATTCAATCATTGATGCGTGTTGAATTCAATGAAAGAAACACTTTGATTATTGCCTTGGCAATTGGTCTTGGAATTGGTATTGGACAAGTACCTACAGTTCTAGCACAATTACCAAGTTGGATTGGAAATATTTTTGCACAAAACGGAATTATTATGACGTTTGTGATCGCAACCGTATTAAATTTAATTTTGCCTGGTAAAAAAGACTAACAAATCGGTGTTAAACATTGTGTTTAACACTTTCTTTTTTGTGTTAAAATTTTGGTAAAGAAAGAGAGCGTACCCATTATGTTAAGAATAATGAATTATGCATCGCCAGAATCTTTAGATGAGGCGTATGCGCTACTAACGAAAAATAAAAAGAATATGATTCTAGGCGGTATGATCTGGTTGAAGATGGAAGACATTCAGATTTCGACTGCTATTGATTTAAGCAAATTAGGTTTGGATCAAATTGAAGAAGATGATACAGAATTCAAAATCGGTGCTATGGTAACTTTGCGTCAATTAGAAACGCATCAAGCTTTCAATAAGGCAACTTGTTATGTATTTAGAGATGCTGTAAAAGATATTGTCGGTGTACAATTAAGAAACTTGGCAACAGTTGGAGGAAGTATATATTCGCGTTTTAGTTTTAGTGATGTCATCTGTAGCTTATTATGTTTAGAGTGTGATGTACAAACACATAAACATGGGCGTATTTCACTTGAAGAATTTGTGAGTCTTCCATATGAAAAGGATATTGTGGAATATATTTATGTGAAGAAGACAAATTTGCCGAGTGCCTTTGTTTCTGTAAGAAGGAGTGCTACGGATTTAAGTGTTTTAAATGCATCTTGTACAAAGTATGCAGATCACTACCGATTCTGTTTCGGTGCAAGACCAGCCATTGCGAAAGTTTATAATTGTGATTTAGATCATATTGATTTAGATGTATATTGTGCAGACAATATGCGCGGAAGCAAGGAATATAGAGAAAAACTTGTTGAGGGATTAACTCAGAAGTTATTGAGAAAGGTAGAGTCTTATGTTGGTTAAAATTAAAGTGAATGGAAAATTGATTCAGGATGATGTACAGCCACAAACTTTATTGCTTGACTGGCTAAGAGATCATGGTTGTTACAGTGTAAAAAGAGGTTGTGATACCGCAAACTGTGGATTATGTACAGTGTTAAGAGATGGGACGCCAATTCTTTCATGTAGTACATTGACAGTTCGATGTGATGGTCATGAAATTACGACGCTTGAAGGACTTCAAAAAGAAGCGGGTGAATTCGGTATGTTTATGGCGAAACAAGGCGCTGAACAATGTGGTTTCTGTTCGCCAGGATTTATTATGAATGTTTTGGCAATGGAAAAAGAATTAGTGAATCCAAGTGATGATGAAATTCGTGCTTATTTAGCCGGAAATTTATGCCGTTGTTCTGGATATATGTCGCAGATGCGTGCAATCAAGGCGTATTTAAGTCGAGGTGAAAATCATGAATAGTGTAGGAAAAGGTGTCATCAAAAAGGATGCGATGGCTTTAGTTACAGGGCAACCTGTATATTGTGATGATTTAGCACCTAAGGATTGTTTGATTGTTAAGCTTTTAAGAAGTCCACATGCATACGCAAAAATTAGAAGTATTGATACTTCCATTGCGAAAAGAATTCCTGGAATTGAAGCGGTATATACGTATGAGGATGTTCCAACTTCTCGTTTTACTCTTGCAGGACAATCTTATCCTGAACCAAGTCCATATGATCGTAGAATCTTAGAAAATGTAGTTCGTTATGTAGGTGATGAAGTCGCAATTGTTGCGGGAGCTAATGAGGATTGTGTAGATCGTGCTTTGAAAGCTATCAAAGTAGATTATGAAGTATTAGAACCGTTGTTAGATTTTGAAAAGTCTATTGATAATGCAATTGTGGTTCATGAGGAAGACGATTATAAGTGTCTTTGTGAGATTGGTAATGACGTAAAGCGTAATATTGTCAGCAGCGGAGAAAGTGTTGTTGGTGATGTGGATGCAGTATTAAAGGATTGTGAAGTGGTCTTAGAAAGAGATTATCATACAAAGGCCAATGCCCAGGCAATGATGGAAACTATGCGTTCATATTGTTACATTGATACATATGGTCGTTTAAATTGTGTAAGTTCCACACAGATTCCTTTCCATGTTCGAAGAATTTTAAGTAATGCTTTAGAAATTCCAAAGTCAAAAATCAATGTAATCAAGCCAAGAATTGGTGGCGGATTTGGTGCTAAACAAACGGCTTGTTGCGAAATCTTCACGGCATTTGTTACATGGAAACTTAAAAAGCCAAGTAAGATTGTTTATACTCGTGAAGAAACTTTTGCGGCTAGTAACTCAAGACATGAAATGAAGATGCATGTTCGCATTGGTGCTACAAAAGATGGCACGATTGAAGCTATAGATTTATATACATTATCAAATCAAGGAGCTTATGGAGAGCATGGTCCAACTACAATTGGTTTGGCAGGACATAAATCTTTGCCTTTATATAACCATGTTAAAGCCAGTCGTTTTACATATGATGTAGTTTATACAAATACAATGCGAGCAGGTGCCTATAGAGGATATGGGGCTACACAGGGACAGTTTGCGGTTGAATCCATTATTAATGAATTGGCTGATGAATTGAATATGGATCCTTGTGAAATCCGTTTTAAAAATATGACACGTGAAAATGAAGTGTTATCGCAATATTATAATGAAGAATTGAATGCGTGTGCGTTGGATCGTTGTTTAGAAAAAGCGATGGAAATGATTGACTACAAGAATAAACCTTTAAGACGTGATATGGGTGATTTTGTTCGTGGATTAGGTGTTTCTTTATCTATGCAAGGTAGTGGTATTTCGGGTCTTGATGTAGGTTCTGTTGAAATTAAACTGCAGGATGATGGTTTCTATACATTAAGTATCGGTGCTACAGATATGGGTACAGGATGCGATACGATTCTTGCTCAAATGGTTGCGGAATGTATGGATTGTGATGTAGATCAAGTTGTCACTAGTTCGTTGGATACAGATCATGCACCTTATGATACGGGTTCTTATGCTTCAAGTACAACGTATGTAACGGGTATGGCTGTAGTAAAGGCTTGTGAAAAGTTAAGAAATTCTATTTTAGAAGCGGCAGCCGGATTCTTTGATGTGGATAAAGAAGATATTGAATTTGATGGTAAGAAAATCTATACATTAGATCATACGCATGAAATGAGTTTAGCAGATTTTGCGGATACATGTTTCAATGGTGGTATCGCAAAAGCATTGATTGCCAGTGACTCCCACATGTCGCCTACTAGCCCACCTCCATTTATGGTTGGTATTGCCGAAGTGGATGTAGATAAGCTAACGGGTGAAATCAAAGTTCATGATTATGTATCTGTTGTTGATTGTGGTACAGTTATCAATCCAAATCTTGCCAGAGTACAAGCAGAAGGTGGTATTGTACAAGGTATTGGTATGGCTCTAAGTGAGGATATCACGTACTCAAATGAGGGTAAGATGCGTAATCGTAACTTCTTGCAGTATAAGTTGCCAACAAGGGTAGATGTTCCAAGTGTTCGTGTTGAGTTTGAAAGCAGCTATGAAGACAATGGTCCTTTTGGCGCAAAATCCATTGGTGAAGTTGTTATTAATACGCCAACAAGTGCAATTGCTAGCGCTATAAAACATGCGACGGGAGTGCAAGTTCGTACTTTGCCTATTACAGCTGAAAAAGTTTTATTAGGAAAAGAAGATGAATAATATTTCTTTGATTATCTTAGCATCTGGTTTTTCCAGGCGTTTTGTTTCAAATAAGCTTTTATACGAATTTCATGGTAAGAAACTTGTTGAATATGCTTTTGATAAGGCAAGTGCTTTTTTAGATGTGATAGTAGTCACACAATATATGGAGATAAAAGAAATGGCTGAGTCATTAGGCTATCATGTTGTTATGAATGATCATCCTGAATATGGGCAAGGGCATTCAATTGCTCTAGGTGTGGGTGCCTGTCAAAATAATGCATGCATATTGATGGTTGCGGATATGCCATATTTAAAATTGGATACGTTAAAGGAAATGGTTTCCATTCAAGATGGAAAGCATATTGTGATTTGTGAGTATAATGGTATTTTATGTAATCCTATGTTGCTCCCAAAAAGGTATTATGATAAGGCAAAACAATTGTGTAATGATAAAGGGGCAAAACAAATCATTGGTGATGATACGTATTTAACGGTTTCTTTATTGGAAGAAGAATTTATGGATATAGATGAAAAAACAGAGGCTATTTAGCCTCTGTAATGTTTTTCTTTGTCTTTTGCGATGTCAAAATAGATTTGTTCGCCTCTTTGTTCATAAAGCATATTTGCCCAATATCCCCAAAGGATGTCTTCCATTCTTTCAAATGCCTGCACTTGAACATCAATCATTGGGTCGATGTCTCCATCAAAATAGGCTTGATAGAACTGGTCTCTTTGGTCAATATAATGGATGTTGTTTTCTGAAAAGAAGCTGGCGATATCAAAGCGATAATCGTTTTTTGCGGCATATTCATAGTCAATCAAATAGTCTTTTGTATCACTGTAAAGAATATTTCCTTGCACAAAGTCGTTATGGCATAGTGTGTTTGGTTTATATTCTTTTTTTAATGCTTCTAAAAAGTTTTCTTCATTTGGAAAAGATACGATACGTTCTTTGATTTGAGATTTGTAGAATTCAATCTTTCCAAAAGGGTTGAAAATAAACAAAGGAGCTTTTTTAGTATGAAGAGATTTCATTAAGCTTGCACATCTTGCGAATTTGTCTTTGTCTTTACATTCATTAAATGTATCTACATCTTCAATATAATTTGTTACTTTGATACCTGTTTTTTCATCGAAAAAAATAACAGGTACATCTAAATCAGAAACAAGTGGCAAAATTTCGTTTTCGTGTTCATGCTGCAAACCAAGAGATTCATGATTCTTCTTTGGAACGCGTACCATATATTTATTGTCGTTGATTGTTAATAAATAGTTGTGGTTACTAATGCCTTTATCTGTTTTTTCGAGTGTGTAGTTTGTTGCTTTAAATTTTTCTTCTATCCATGTATTTAAGTTCATGTGGATATATTAACATTATTATTCTTTAAACTCAATGCGGTCGTTGTACCGCTTTTTTTGATTCGCGAAATTTACAAGCTCTCTTATGGCAAAAAAAGTTTGGAAGGAGAATCGAAGAAATAACTTTTTTGGCTTGCGTTGTTCTAAGAACAAAGCTGTAAATTGAAAAAGGAGTATTGTGCAATGAAGTATAAGGTGAAGTGGATCGAAGAACATATGGGAATTACAAGAAATATGATTCGTAGATATGAAAAAAAGGGAGTGATTTCAAAGAATGAAGAAGGAAAAGATCGAGAGTTTGATGAAGAAGGATTGAGACAATTATGGGATATAAGAATGTTGGTGAGTTTAGGGTTTAGTTTGGATGAAGTTAAAGAAATTTTGAGTGAGGGAAATTTAAAGGAACTGAGCCAAAGAAAGTTGGGTGAGTTGGATAAGAAATGTGAGGATTTACAAAGCAAAAAAGATTTATTGAATATAGTTCAGATAACTGGAAAGTTACCTTGTTGTTTAGAAGATGTAATTGATGAGTTCGGAAAGAAGAGTGAATAATAATGAAAAAGTTAGTGTGTTTAGGATTGTGCTTGATTCTTAGCGGTTGTACAAGTACACCTGTTGCCAAAAATGATTCAGAACGAAAAGTGAATGTGAATGTAATTGAGGTATCTGCTTCTACGATAGATGAAATAGAGGAAATGGCAATCAAGGATGTTGAGGACATAAAGGCAAAGTTAGAGAGTGAAAGGGATGCTTTGAGTGAAGAAATAACAGATTTTGATGTATATACGAAAAATGTAGATAAAGTAAAAGCATATTATGATGATGCTTTAAAACAGACAGAATTGTTGTCGATACGATTAAGAGAATATGCTTATAAGTATGCTGAATTGATTATGAATGAGGATGTATCATATAAAGTGAAATACAAAGATTTGAGCGGAATCTATGAATATATATATGAAGATGCGGCTAAGGCTATGTATGATATATATGATAAGACACTAAAAGATATGTATGATATCTATTATGATGGAATAATTAAGGCCGCGTATGATGTTGTTGATTATGAGGAATGGTATGATGCACGTTCAGACGCGTACGATGATTGGTATGATGCAAGAAGTGATGCTTATGATATATGGTATGATACTCGTTCTGATATTTATGATTTTCAATATGATTTGAAAAGTGAAGTATATAATCATGATGATGAAAGAGCACAGAAGAAGATGGATAAGTTTAAAAAATCAATTCTTCGTATGAAGGAGGATGTGAATGATTAGAGAGAATCGATGATTTTCTCTAATTTTTTAAAATGGGCTTGCATCACAGATTATAGTGGTGTATAGTAAATGGGCATGCGTGGGAGAATGCGTAACTGTTCGTATTACCACAGCATAGGACAAAATATAGGAGGAACGTCTTATGAGCAAGAAAAAAGTTACAAAAGTTTGTAAGTTGCAGTTCCAAGCTGGTGGAGCTAAACCAGGTCCAGCATTAGCAAGTGCTGGTATCAACATGCCTCAGTTCTGTACAGCTTTCAATGATGCAACAAAAGATCGTAAAGGTGATATTGTTCCAGTTGTCATTACTGCTTATGAAGATAAGAGTTTTGATTTCGTATTGAAAACAACACCTGCTGCTAATTTATTGAAAAAAGCAGCAAACGTACAAAAAGCAAGTGGAGATCAAAAAGTAGTTGCTGGTACAATTACAGTTGATCAATTAAAAGAAATTGCTGAGTACAAAATGCCAGACTTGAATGCCAATGATGTAGAAGCTGCAATGCGTATTGTTGCTGGTACTGCACGTAACATGGGTATCAAGGTTGAAGGATTTGAATAGGAGGAACATCAATAATGGCAAAAGTAAGTAAGAGATATGCTGAAGCAGCTAAATTGGTTGATCGTTCAAAAACTTATTCAATTGAAGAAGCTGTTAAATTAGCTAAAGAAACTAGTAAAACAAAATTCGACGCAAGTGTTGAAGTAAGTTTCCGTTTAAACGTAGACCCTCGTCACGCTGATCAACAAATTCGTGGTGCAATGGTATTACCTAATGGAACAGGTAAAACACAACGCGTTTGTGTAGTTGCACAAGGTGAAAAAGAAAAAGAAGCTCAGGCTGCTGGTGCTGATTTCGTTGGTGGTGCAGATATTATCGAAAAAATCTCTAAAGGGTGGTTCGATTTTGATGTATTAGTAGCTACTCCAGATATGATGGGTCAATTAGGACGTTTAGGGCGTGTTTTAGGTCCTAAAGGATTAATGCCAAACCCTAAGACTGGTACAGTAACAATGGATGTTGCTAAGGCTGTTGATGAAATCAAAAAAGGTAAAGTTACTTACCGTGTAGACAAAGAAGGAAACGTCAACTTAGCTATCGGTAAAACAAGTTTTACTGATAAAGCATTAGTTGAAAACTTCAATGCAATCTTCAACACAATTGCTAAGGCTCGTCCTGCAACTGTAAAAGGTGCATACATGAAAAACTTAGTTGTTTCAACAACTATGGGTCCTGGAATCCACGTTGAAATCGTTAAGTAATTGACAAATCTAGTAAAATAAATTAAACTACAGATTGTTATCAATATTCCAAAGACAGTAACGGCATATGCTTAATAATGTTACCGAGGGTATGATGCATTGAATTTGCACAATTAGCCCGTCTTTGATGCGGGCTTTTCTTTTGAATATTGTTACAATAGATGAAAGAAGAGGTGGATCGAATGAACAAAGACATCCTAGCACAAAAGGAAGCTGACGTTATCGCCTTATCTGAAAAAATGGAAGCTGCTAGTAGTGTTGTATTAGTAGAATACCGTGGATTATCAGTAAAGGAAGTAACAGAACTTCGTCGTGCTTTGCGTGAAGAAGACGTTGAATTCAAAGTTTACCGTAACGCAATTGCTCGTCGTGCTGCTGAAAAATTAGGCCACGAAGATTTCGCAAAAACTTTAGTTGGACCTAACGCATTGGCATTTGGTAAAGATCCAGTTGCTCCTGCTCGTGTATTAGCTAAATTCGCTAAAAAACATGAAGCATTGGTATTAAAAACTGGTATCGTGGATGGAGCTATGGTAGACGAAGCTACTATCCAAAAATTGTCTGCATTACCTAACAAAGAAGGTATGTTGGCTAAATTCGCATCTTGCTTAAATGCTCCAGTTATCAAATTTGCTATGACTGTTAAAGCATTGGCAGAAGCTAAAGAAAACGGATCTGTAAAAACAGAAGAAGCACCAGCTACAGAAGAAGCTGCTGCGTAATTAATTATAGGAGGAAAATAAAATGGCTAAATTAACTCAAGAAGAAATTCTTTCTTATTTAGAAGAAGCAACAATTTTAGAATTAAACGACTTAGTAAGTGCAATCGAAGAAAAATTTGGTGTAGTAGCTGCTGCTGCTGTTGCTGCTCCAGCTGCTGCTGCTGAAGAAGCTGCAGGACCTAGCGAAGTAACTGTTACATTAACAAATGTTGGTGGAACAAAAGTTGCTGTAATCAAAGCCGTACGTGAAATTACTGGTTTAGGATTAGTTGACGCTAAGAAATTAGTAGATGGTGTTCCAGCTGCTATTAAAGAAAACGTATCTCCAGAAGAAGCAGAATCAATTAAAGAAAAATTAGTTGCTGCTGGAGCTACTGTAGAAATTAAGTAATTTAAGCTTAATAAGTAATTAAAGCCTTTGTCCTTAGATAAAGGCTTTTTTCTATTCATTTAATGAGTATGGATTTAAATGATACTATTATGATACTAAAAAAGACATCATTCTAATTGCGATGATGTCTTTTATATATGTTTATTCGTCTTTTAATATTTTTTTGACTGCATTATAGATTCCATTATCGTATGTCGATGTTGTGGCAAAATTAGCATAGCTTTTTACAAAATCACTCGCATTTCCCATCGCAACACCAATATCTGCTTTTTTTAACATATGGATATCGTTTGTGCTATCTCCAAAACAGATGGTATCTTTCCATGTGAATCCTGTTTTTTCAAGAATCATTTCAATGCCTTTTGATTTATCATTATCTGCATTGAAGATATCGAAGCAGAATCCATCGGTTTTAACGTTAATTAAATCGTTTCTTAGATTTGGGTGAGTTTCCATAAATTGGTCAACTAATTTTTTATCTTTAGTAAGAACTACGGCATTAAAGGCTTTGTGTCTTAAATGATACGACTGACTAGGATCATAGAATAGTGAATCTAGTACGTTACAGTATTTACAAAAGTCATACATTGGGTAAAAATTGTTGTAAATGTATGTGGCATCGCCAAAGTGGAACATCAGACCTGTTTCATGTTTTTTGCTGAAATTGACTAAGTCATTCACATTATCTTGTAAGATTGGATAGCTTCCAATTTCTTGAAAATCTTTGTCTAGAATGTAGCTTCCGTTGATCAATACATAATAATCAAATTGAACGCGTTGTAATATAAGTTTCATTTGATTTAAGGGACGGCCAGTTGCCGCACAGACAATATACCCTTTATCTTTTAGTGTCTGTATAGCGTCTAATGCGCTTTCTTGAATAACGTCATTTTCGGTTTGGTAAAGTGTTCCGTCCATGTCGAAAAATACAATTTTGTGTTTCATAAACATACCTCTATTCTTGTCTATATTATACTTTAATGAAAGGGGAATGCGTAAAAAATTTTTTATAAAAAATCAACAAAAAAGAATTGACAAATCATCCCAAATACTATATTCTAGTATTGCATGCGAAAATAGGTTCTGAAAAGAGCCTATATTTAATGGATGGGCAAGACCCACCTGGCTTCGTTTGCTTGGAAATTGAAAATTTTGAAAGGAGGATCTTATGCCTACAATTAACCAGTTGATTCGTAAAGGTCGTAAGGCCAGTCAAAACGTTTCAAAGTCTCCAGCTTTGAACCGTGGTTACAACTCATTGCAGTCTAAACCAACAAACCAATCAAGTCCACAAAAACGTGGAGTTTGTACTCGTGTTGGTACTATGACACCTAAGAAACCAAACTCAGCACTTCGTAAATATGCGCGTGTTCGTTTAAGTAATGGTATGGAAGTTACAGCTTACATTCCAGGTATCGGACACAACTTACAGGAACACAGTGTTGTATTGATTCGTGGTGGACGTGTTAAAGACTTACCAGGTGTTCGTTACCACATCATTCGTGGTACTTTGGACTGTGCTGGTGTAAATGACCGTAAACAATCTCGCTCATTATACGGAACAAAAAGACCTAAGAAATAGATCAATCGTGAAAGGAGGAAATTAGATGCCTAGAAAAGGACACATTGCGAAACGTGACGTACTAGTCGACCCAATTTATAACTCTAAGTTGGTTACTCGTTTGATCAACAAAATCATGATTGATGGTAAAAAAGGGGTTGCACAAACTATTTTGTACAACGCGTTTGAAATCGTAGAAGTAAAAACAGGAAAAGCACCAATGGAGGTTTTCGAACAAGCTTTAGAAAACGTTATGCCTCAATTGGAATTGAAAGTTAGACGTGTAGGTGGAGCCAACTACCAAGTACCAGTTGAAGTAAGCGACGAACGTCGTTTGACTTTAGGACTTCGTTGGATCGTAAACTACGCACGTTTACGTAACGAAAAAACAATGGAACAGAGATTAGCAGCTGAAATTATCGATGCTTCTAATGGAACTGGCGCCAGTGTTAAAAAACGTGAAGACACTCACAAAATGGCAGAAGCTAACAAGGCTTATGCTCACTACCGTTGGTAAGAGAAGGAGTAAAGAAATATGGCTAGAGAATATGCTTTACACGAAACTCGTAACATCGGTATCATGGCTCACATCGATGCCGGAAAAACAACAACAACAGAACGTATTCTTTACTACTCTGGTGTAAACCACAAGATTGGTGAAACACACGATGGAGCTAGTACAATGGACTGGATGGAGCAAGAACAAGAACGTGGTATCACTATCACTTCTGCTGCTACAACAGCTCACTGGAAAAAGACAGACGGAACTGGTAAAGAATGCCGTATCAATATCATCGATACACCAGGTCACGTAGATTTCACAGTAGAAGTTGAACGTAGTTTACGTGTATTAGATGGTGCCGTAACAGTATTAGATGCCAAAGCAGGTGTAGAACCTCAAACTGAAACAGTTTGGCGTCAAGCTACTGAATATAACGTTCCACGTATTGTATTCTGTAACAAAATGGATGCTACAGGTGCTGACTTCTTAATGTCATGCAATACAATCATCGATCGTTTAGGAGCTAAATCTTGTCCAATTCAGTTACCAATCGGTGCTGAATCAGACTTCGAAGCTATCATTGATATCATCAAGAGAAAAGCTTACGAATTTAGTGGAGATTATGGTCGTGTAATCACTGAAATCCCAGTTCCAGAAGATATGGTAGATCTTATGGAAGAATACCGTGCTAAATTATTAGATTATTTAGCAGATTATGATGAAGATTTCATGATGCAAGTATTAGAAGGTGAAGAACCTTCAATCGAAGAAATCAAACGTGTATTACGTATTGCTGTATGTAATGGTGACTTCTTCCCAGTATTATGTGGATCAGCATATAAAAACAAAGGTGTTCAATTAGTATTGGATGCAGTAGTAGATTACTTACCAAGTCCATTAGATGTACCTTCAATTAAAGGTACTACATTAGATGGAGAACCAGATGTTCGTCACCCTGGTGATGATCAACCATTCTCAGCATTAGCATTTAAAATCGCTACAGACCCATTCGTTGGAAAATTATCTTTCTTCCGTGTTTATTCAGGTACTGCTACAGCAGGAAGCTATGTATTAAACTCAACTAAAGATAAAAAAGAACGTTTCGGACGTATCGTTCAGATGCACGCCAATGCACGTAAAGAAATCACTGAAGTTTATTCAGGTGATATCGCTGCTGCTGTTGGTTTAAAGGTTACTACAACAGGTGATACATTGTGTGATGAAGATCACCCAATCATCCTTGAATCTATGGAATTCCCTGAACCAGTAATCGAATTGTCTTTGGAACCAAAAACTAAAGCTGACCAAGACAAAATGGGATTGGCTCTTGCAAAACTTGCAGAAGAAGACCCTACTTTCAAAACATATACAAACGAAGAAACAGGACAAACAATTATTGCCGGTGTAGGTGAACTTCACTTGGATATCATTGTTGACCGTTTACGTCGCGAATTTAAAGTTGAAGCAAATGTTGGACAACCACAAGTTGCTTACCGTGAAACAATTCGTCAGACTGCTGATTGTGAAGGAAAATATATCCGTCAGTCAGGTGGTCGTGGACAATATGGTCACGTATGGATCAAATTCGAACCAAACGAAGGAAAAGGATTTGAATTCGTTGATGCTATCGTTGGTGGTAGCGTACCTAGAGAATATATCAAACCAACTCAAGAAGGTTTGGAAGCAGCATTGGAAAATGGTATGATTGCAGGTTATCCAGTAATTGATATCAAAGCTACATTATTTGATGGATCATATCACGATGTCGACTCTAGTGAAATGGCTTATAAGATTGCCGCTAGTATGGCATTGAAAGAAGCCGGAAAGAAATGTAAGCCTGCTATTCTAGAACCAATCATGTTCGTAGAAGTAACTGCACCAAGCGAATACTTAGGTAGCGTTATGGGTGACATTTCAAGTCGTCGTGGACAAATCACTGAACAGGAAGAACGTGGAAATGCCATTATCGTTCGTGCACATGTTCCATTATCAGAAATGTTCGGATATGTTACAGACTTACGTAGCTTTACTCAGGGACGTGGAAACTACTCTATGAAGTTCGACCACTACTCAGAAGTTCCAAAGAGTATTGCAGAAAAAATTATTAAAGAGAATTCAAACGAAAACTAGTTGATTTTCGTTTGGTTCTGAAATACAATATTTATTGTATGAAATATGTTAGCATTTAGGAGGAAATTATAAATGGCTAAGGAAAAATTTGACAGAAGTAAAACTCACGTTAATATTGGTACTATCGGTCACGTTGACCACGGTAAAACAACATTAACAGCAGCTATTACAACAGTATTAGCTAAAAAAGGTATGGCTAAAGCTGAAGCTTATGACCAAATCGATGGTGCTCCAGAAGAAAAAGAACGTGGAATCACTATCAACACTGCACACGTTGAATACCAAACAGAAAAACGTCACTATGCACACGTTGACTGTCCAGGCCACGCCGATTATGTAAAAAACATGATCACTGGTGCTGCTCAGATGGACGGAGCAATCTTAGTAGTTGCTGCATCTGATGGACCTATGCCTCAAACACGTGAACACATCTTGTTAGCACGTCAGGTAGGTGTTAAATATATCGTTGTTTACTTAAACAAATGCGATATGGTTGATGATGAAGAATTAATCGACTTAGTAGAAATGGAAGTTCGTGAATTATTAAACGAATACGGATTCGACGGAGACGAAACTCCAGTTATCCGTGGTTCAGCTTTAAAAGCTCTTGAAGGAGATCCTAAATACGAAGAATCAATCTACGAATTGATGAATGCTGTTGATACTTGGATTCCAGATCCAGCTCGTGAAATGGATAAACCATTCTTGATGGCAGTCGAAGACGTTATGACAATTTCTGGTCGTGGTACAGTAGCTACAGGACGTGTTGAACGTGGTCAAGCTCGTTTAAACGACGAAGTTGAAATCGTTGGTATCAAAGACACTCAAAAAACAGTATTAACTGGTTTGGAAATGTTCCACAAACAATTAGACGTTGCTGAAGCAGGTGACAACATTGGTGCATTGTTACGTGGTATTGCACGTGACCAAATCCAACGTGGACAAGTATTAGCTAAACCTGGAAGTGTACACCCTCACACTAAATTTAAAGCACAAGTTTATGTTTTAACTAAAGAAGAAGGTGGACGTCACACTCCATTCGTTTCTAACTACCGTCCTCAATTCTACTTCCGTACAACTGACGTTACAGGTGTAATCACATTGCCAGAAGGAACTGACATGGTAATGCCTGGTGACAACGTTGTAATGAACGTTGAATTGATCGCCCCAATCGCTATCGAAACTGGTACTAAGTTCTCTATCCGTGAAGGTGGACACACTGTAGGTGCTGGTAACGTTACTGAAATTGACGCTTAATTAAACTTATAAAAACAAAGGACTGATACAATTTTTGTATCGGTCTTTTTTTATATATTAAGATTTTGGTTTCGGAACAGGGAAATGCGGTATGTGAAAAACTGTCGAATTGTCACAATTTGTTGATTATGAGGAACGACAAAAAGGACTATTGAAAATAGCCAACATTTTGTATATGTCTTTTAGTTGTTGAATTATTTTTTTACAATCATCTTATGATCACATTCAGGGCAGTG
>ENA-ORSA01000475-ORSA01000475.1-human-gut-metagenome-genome-assembly--contig:-NODE-475-length-43867-cov-5.204259_pt1 | contig 43867 bp, 51 predicted proteins | sample MGYA00242179_ERZ509142 | MGnify/ENA primary metagenome ERZ509142 (study PRJEB26280, sample SAMEA2338659) | human gut metagenome | biome: human gut; feature: human-associated habitat; material: faeces... | reverse complement strand
AAATATCTTCAAATGAAAAATATGGTGGAGATATTATTCGAAAAACAATTGATTACTTTTGTCATTTAAATCAGAGGCCTATGGATTTAGAAACAATAAAGTCTAATGATCAAGAATTTGCAAAATTGGATGAATTTAATAAAATTCAATGGATTACCGATAATACAGATGATATATATTCACCGACTTATACAGACATTTTACGTGTTGCATTTACTTCACAATTTCATAGAGGAAAATTATCAGATTTAGTGAATTTGTTATCTGGAAGAAATTTTGAAACACGTGATTATGAAGAAGAAATTGCAGAAAAATCTTACGATAGATTGCATGATGGCGTACTGAAATTTATTAATAAAACAAATTACGATCGTTACATGATGATTTTGAAATCAGCTGGTATTATTGATGCTTCTTTAATTAGATCTGATAATGCTTTAAATTTTGCATATGCACTATTCATCTTGCTTAGAGATAAAGGTGTACATCCTAACACTATAGAAACGGTAGTTAGAAAATGGCTTGTATTATCAATTCTTACAGGAAGATATTCTGGCTCTCCTGAATCCATGTTTGATTATGATATTAAGCGTTTTAATGCAAATGACCCAGAGGAATATTTGAAGAGTGTTGAACTTGGGCAATTATCAGATGCCTATTGGGAACATATACTACCTGAAAGATTAAACACTTCCGTTGCAAGTAGTCCATATTTTAAACTATATTTAATGGCTCAGGTGCATTCAGGTGATAAAGGCTTTTTATCTAGCCAAATTACTGTAGGCGCATTAATTTCTAACCGAGGAGACATTCATCATCTTTTCCCTAAAAAATATTTACAAAGAAATGGTCACAACTCTAGGTCTGAATACAATCAAATTGCAAATTATGCGATTACCCAATCTGAAATTAATATTCAAATAAAAGATGATGCACCAAATATTTATATGGCAAAAATTCTTGAACAAATAGAATCTAAAAAATCGGTTATTGGTGGAATACTAACTAAAGAACAATTGAATGAATCATTCAAACAAAACTGCATTCCAGAAGAATTTGTAAATTACGATGTTAACACTTATTATGAATTTTTAGCCAGAAGAAGATATCTAATGTCGCAAAAGATAAGAGATTATTATTTTAGTTTGTAGAATCCTTAATGTTAAAGCTTTGAGATTGGAGAGGATATTAAATGAGCAGTAATTTAGGATATGAAAGTGAAAAAACTTTAGAAGATAATTTAATAAAACAGTTATGTGCTGATGGCTATGAGTTTGTTGAAATTAACGATATTGATGATTTGCACTTGAATTTTAGAAAGCAAGTCAATAAACATAATGCCTCAAGATTAAATGGTCGTGCATGGATGATACCAAAAGATGCAGAAAAACCCGTTGATGGACGTATGAAAACAAGGAACAAACAGGAGGAGAATCATGGAATTTAATGAAAAGCTACAACAGCTTAGGACTGGAAAGAACTTAACGCAGGAACAACTTGCGGAGCAATTATATGTATCAAGAACAGCCATTTCAAAATGGGAAAGCGGCAAGGGTTACCCTAACATTGAGTCGCTCAAGTGTATTTCTAAATTCTTTTCTGTGACCATAGATGAACTGCTATCGGGCGAAGAACTGATTACACTTGCCGAAACTGAAAATCGTTCCAACTTGAAAAAAATTTACAGTTTCATTTATGGAATATTAGATATGATGGCGGTTACTTTTATACTTTTGCCGTTGTATGGTAACCTTGTTGACGGATATATTTATTCTGTCAATCTACTTTCATTTACAGACACTACCCCAATATATCTTGCAATCTATTGGATTGTTTTTATTGTTTTGATTGCACTTGGGATAGCGAAACTGATGTGTGTTTGTTTTGAAAAGGAATCATGGAGCAACATAATCACAAAATGCTCTCTCGTGCTGAGTACGCTTTTTATCTGCTTCTTCACTGCGGCAAGACAACCCTATGTAACCGCCCTTATGTTTCTGCTATTTGTTGCTAAAATATTTGTCTGGATAAAGCAAACCCAAACAAAGTAAAATGCCATAAACCCTTTAAAATAGGCTCTGACACGATAAGTGTCGGAGCTTTTTTCGTGCTGACATCTATTGTGTCGGCATTGTGACGGTAGATTTCTTGGCTTCTATGCAATACTCGTGGATAATAAGATTGTGGTCAGCGAAAACAAGAACAGCAACCCACGGAAAGGAGAATCAAATATGGATTATATCATTGAAACAGAAAATCTTACGAAGCGATACGGAACAGCCACCGTTGTCGATAAGGTAAATCTTCATGTGCCAAAGGGCAAAATTTATGGTTTGCTCGGCAGAAACGGAGCAGGCAAAACCACAGCAATGAAAATGATGTTGCAGCTTGCTTTCCCAACAGAGGGAACGGTACGCTTGTTTGGCACAAACTATAAGGAAAATATCCATACCCTTTATAGCAAAGTAGGCTCTATTATCGAAACACCGGGATTTTACAGTAATTTAACAGGGTATGAGAATTTGCAAATTCTCGCTAAACTGCGAGGGGGAGTATCTAAAAGTGGAGTAGAAAAAGCTCTTGAAGTTGTGGGGCTGCATAAGGAGAAAAGAAAAGTCTTTTCCGATTATTCCCTCGGAATGAAGCAACGGCTTGGTATTGCCGCCGCCATTATGCACGAGCCGGAGCTTTTAATACTTGACGAACCGATTAACGGACTTGACCCCATTGGAATAGTTGAAATACGCTCATTTTTATCTGAACTTAGTCACAATCATGGCATTACCATTTTTATCTCAAGCCATGTTTTAAGCGAGATTGAACAGATAGCAGATATTATCGGCGTTATGCACGAGGGGCATTTAGTAGAGGAAGTGAATATATCCGAGCTTCACAAAAGGAATCGAAAATACATTCAATTTGATTTATCTGACAGTGAGATAGCCGGAAAGATTTTAGAAAACCACTACCACATGACGGATTTTACAGTGCAGGACGGTACGGTGAGAATTTATGACTTTAGCCAAAGTGTTGGAGAAATCAATCGAGAATTTGCACGAAATGGACTGCTCGTGACAAGGATAAATGATAGTGAGGAAAACTTAGAGGACTACTTTTCTAAACTGATTGGAGGTGGCGGTATTGCTTAATCTTATTTCTTGTGAATTATTAAAACTAAAGCGTTCAAAAATGGTGCTAATTAGTGTGGCAGGGGTATTATCTACCCCACTTTTGATGTTAATAGAAGCCTTGCAAACACATTTTGATAAGCCGGAGATTATCTTTACCTTGTCTGACATATACAGCGACAGTGTACTGTATATCATGCTGCTGGTAAACATTATGATATATGTGGCAATTGCAGCTTACTTGTTTAGCAGAGAGTACACAGAAAGCACCCTCAAAACCATATTGCCCATACCCATTTCAAGGACAAAACTATTAATTGGAAAATTTTGCACCCTGCTTCTTTGGATTATTATGCTAACCCTTGTAACATGGGCAGGTATATTTATCGTTTGTGGGCTATATGACGCTGTCTTTACATTGGAGGGATATAGCTTACTAGTGGCAATAGTATGGCTCCCCAAGTTTTTGTTTGGCAGTATCCTGATGTTTTTAACAGTTTCTCCTTTTGTGTTTGTTGCTATGAAAACAAAAGGATTTGTCGCCCCGATGATTGGCTCTGCCGTGATTGTCATGGGAAGTGCCGCACTTTCAAATCAAGAATGGGGAGCGTTGTATCCGTGGACAGCCACCTATTTCTTGGTGCAGGGTAAACTTCAGAGTACCGGCTATCCTACACTGCTGTCTGTATCTATTATTATTCTTGTATCAGCAGTTGGTTTTCTTATGACCTTTCATCATTTTAAAAAGGAGGATTTGAAATAATGGTACTTGATTTTATAGAAATTTTAAAAGTTATTTTTCTTGGAATTGTTGAGGGTATTACTGAGTGGCTACCTATCAGCAGCACAGGACATATGATTCTTGTGGACGAATTTATCACACTTAATATGAGCGAAGCATTTAAAGAAATGTTTTTTGTTGTTATTCAACTTGGAGCTATACTCGCAGTGGTTGTAATGTTTTGGAACAAGATGTTTCCCTTTCAATTTAAGAACAAAGCACAGTCAATTGTTAAAAAGGATACTTTCTCGTTGTGGTTCAAGGTTGCGGTAGCTTGTGTACCGTCAGCTATTATGGGGATTCTATTTGATGATTATTTGGATGCTTACCTCCAAACCCCCATTGTGATTTCAATCATGTTAATCTTTTATGGTTTGTTATTCATTCTCATAGAAAATTGGAATAAAAAGCGTACTCCTACTACTATGGCACTTTCTGACATCAGCTATAAAACAGCAATCTTGATAGGGGCATTTCAAGTGTTATCACTTATACCCGGCACATCACGGTCGGGAGCAACGATTATAGGTGCTTTACTCATAGGAGTTTCACGAGTGGCAGCAGCAGAGTTTACTTTTTTCCTCGCAGTACCTACTATGCTTGGAGCAAGTGCTTTTAAGCTGTTAAAATTCGGGTTTGAATTTACAAGTGCAGAACTGCTCGCTCTTGTTCTCGGTATGGCTGTGGCATTTGCGGTATCTGTCTTAGTAATTAAATTCCTAATGAACTTTATCAAAAAACATGATTTTAAGGTGTTTGGTTGGTATCGAATTGTGCTTGGTATACTTGTTGTACTTATAAAATCTTAATAATGCGTTTTCTTTGTGCGCGAATAAAAATGCCAGTTGGTCCTTAAGATCAGCTGGCATTTTTGTTTCTGGGGATGGAAAACAACCCAGAGATTCTCGTTGTCGATCTCCTCCTGATTTTAGTTTGCATGGTGAATTTTGCAAATTGAATCTACAGGAGGTTAATAATGGGATTTAATTATGGATATGAGAAAAAGAAGTTTGATAGTAGATGGAAGCGTTTAGAAGTTGAGTATTGTGATGCAGGGATGAGCGAAGAACAGATTGCTGCCATGAAAGAATATGACTGGGCATGGTTTTGCAGTCAAAGGGTTTTTCAAAACCATACGCAACCAATACCTTGTGAACAATATGATGAAGTATGTGGTCAATCACAGCTGTTCCGAAAGTTTGCATCGTTATCTTATCAATGGGATGTTGATAAGATTGATCAAACGCGATATGGATGGTTGGCTTCGGTGGAAAACGAACAACTACTGTTGAGATTGAAGAAGCTGTCGAAGAAAGATTTGGAGCTATTGACATTACTTTTTGTGGATGGTTATCGTCAAATTGATGTAGCACGTCTTTGGCATTGTTCCAGAAGTGCTGTTGCACAAAGATTTAAAAAAATAAAAAAATTTTTGAATAACACTTAACAAATGAAGCGTATCAGTGCCTACCCATTGAGGGAAGAACATTCTCCCAATGTGGAGCTTGACAATTTCATAGACGGCATTTCCGGTACATAACCTATGTACGAGCGAATCAGGCACGCCGCGAAGATGGACAGCCCCAGGAGGTGATGAATAGGACTGTTCCGAGCGATCCACGTCAGCCTGATACCCGAAAGTGGCATTTCAGGGCGCGATGACTGCATAGGGGTTAAAGATACTTCCTCACGGCCTCCTAAAGACTTGGGGGGAACTCTGCGGCGCACGAGTAAAACGACGCTGTGGAGTTATGACAGCCGCGCCAGCGGAGACCGGAATGTCCCCATCGCCAGGGGTGCGTGGCAAATGTGGCGAGTAAATTTTTCAAAGTCAGATACCATGCGCTGGCAGCTTCGGTTGCCAGCGCATTCATGTGATTTTGAAAGCAACAACCACATCTTTGACAGAAAGGGGGACCACCTATGGAAAAATTGATTTCGCGGAAAGAGGCTGCCAAATTACTGGGGATTAGCATTGCCACTTTGGATGCAGCTCGAAACAGTGGGCTAATTTCCTATGTTCAGTATGTGCAAAATGGTTGCGTGTACTTTACAGATGCTGGCCTTCAGGAGTATATCGCAAAATGCACCCATCGTGCAAAGCCAGTGGAAAAAAGCGCTACATACCGCAAGCTGCGAAGTGTCCGAGCTTGAGCTGTTCCGTATCCTTGCTGGAACCTAATATGTCTGATAAAACAAAGGTACAGCGCTGGACATTATTCTTAGGAGGTGACGGAATTGGCAAAAAGAAAAAGGGCAATTCCTCAATATGGTACGGTCGTGCTTAACGGCATTGAATATTATAGAACCAGAGTCGAAGATTCGGATGGAAACAGAGTGGCGCTTTATGCAAAGACGCCCGAAAAGCTCTATGACAAGGAACTGGAGGCGTTAGAGCAGATTGATAGCACTACATTTCGCCGGAGATCGCCTACGGTTGCTGAATACTGTGAGAAGTGGTTGCTGATGCAGTCCGTCCATGTTCGGGCTACTACCTTGACAGATTATACCTCCAAGGTGCGGCGTCACATTATAGGCGGGTTGGGAGAGAAGCGGATGGCTGATGTAACGCTGGATGACATCCAGCTTGCACTTGTACCTGTTTCCAAGAAGTCTGCTTCGGTCTATAAATCTGTGGTAATCCTCTGCAAGTCCATTTTCCAGGCGGCCAAAGAAAGTCATGTGATCGACGAGGACCCGACTATATTTCTGGACGCAAAAGGCGGCGGAGTTCCCCAGGAAGAAAGGCAGGCATTGACGGATGAACAGGTCAAGAGGCTCTTGGACACAATCCGGGATTTGCCGCCTTATGTATTCGTGATGATTGGTTTATATGCCGGTCTGCGGAGGGAGGAAATCCTGGCGCTGCAATGGGATTCCGTGTATCTGGATGCGGAAGCTCCGTATTTGACGGTACGGCGGGCATGGCACACAGAACATAACAGGCCGGTCATTCTTACCGAGCTAAAGACCAAAGCGGCACAAAGAAACATTCCTCTCCCGGTCTGTCTGGTTGAATGTCTGAAAGATGCAAAGAAAAAATCCACTTCGGATTATGTGATTGCCAATCGGGACGGTGATCCGCTATCCTATACACAGTTTAAGCGGCTGTGGCAGTATATTGTGACGCGGACTGCAAAGCCGAGAATGGCCAGAAAACTTGTGGACGGAAAGTATGTAAAATATATGCTTTACCCGAAACTTGGAGAAAAAGCCAGGAATAACGGCCATGTGGTATATAGCCTGGATTTTGAAGTGACACCGCATCAGCTGCGGCACACCTACATCACCAATCTGATTCATTCTTCGGTGGACCCCAAAACAGTACAATATTTGGCGGGCCATGAAAGCAGCAAAATCACGATGGACATTTACGCAAAGGTCAAATACAACAGGCCGGAAGATCTTGTCAAAACAATGGGCTGTGCCTTTGACTTATGGGACGCTGTGTAAGTCCCGAACAATTCAGAAAATGAAGTAAGAGCGAGACAAGGATGTCTCGCTCTTAGTTTTTCCTTGGCCGTATCTTTGATTCAATTTGAAATCTCTGATAAAAAGGAGGTGTAGATACATCATCACGCGAGAGAGGAAATTCATTATGGCAAAGAAGAAAAAAAACATACCTCAATATGGAACCGTCACACGAAAGGGTGTCCTGTATTACAGAACCCGGATTCTGGACGCAGACGGCAAGCAGGTGAGCTTGTATGGGACTACCTGCGAGGAACTGTACGATAAAGAGCAGGAGGCGAGACGCCAGGTAGCGGAGATCATCTTCCACCGGGAGCATCCTACTGTGGCCGAGTATTGTGAGAAGTGGCTGTTGATGCAATCCGCAAAAGTGTCGCCGGCTACACTGAAGGGCTACGCCTCCAATATGAAGAACTACATTATCAAGCCTTTGGGAGATATGTATATGGAGGAAGTAACAGCGGATGATATTCGTCTGGCGCTAATCCCATTGTCCAATAAGTCCGAGAGCCTGCACAATACGGTGAATATGCTCCTCAAGTGCATTTTTTACTCGGCAGAGCGGAGCCAGTTGCTGGAATACAATCCGTGTGAGGGGATTTCGGTAAAAGGAGGGAAACCGACCCAAAAGAAAGATTCGCTGACAGACCAGCAGGTGGAAGTGCTGCTGGAAACCGTTAAAGGACTTCCGCCGTATCTGTTTACCATGATCGGCTTATATGCCGGTCTGCGCCGAGAAGAAGCTCTCGCCTTGCAATGGGATTGTGTGTTCCTTGATGCACCCACTCCATATATCTCTGTGCGGCGCGCATGGCGATCAGAGCATAACAGACCGGTTATCTCTACAACGCTTAAGACGAAAGCAGCAAGAAGGGATATTCCCATTCCCAAATGTCTTGTGAATTGTCTGCGGGAAGCCAAGGCTGCCTCCAAATCGGAATATGTGATTGCCGATAGTGAGGGACAGCCCTTGTCATATTCGCAGTTCAAACGTGTCTGGCAGTACATCGTTGTTCGGTCTACCAAGGAGCGTACCTATTATAAGTATGTGAACGGACAGAGCATCAAGTACACTGTTCAGCCGAGTCTGGGAGGACATCAGAAAAACAATCCCAACATTGTGTATAGCCTGGACTTCGATGTGACACCGCACCTGCTGCGGCATACCTACATCACCAATCTTCTGTATGCAGGTGTTGACCCCAAGACGGTCCAGTACCTTGCCGGACATGAGAACAGCAAGACAACTATGGACATCTATGCAAGAGTAAAGTATAATAAACCAGAACAGCTATTCGATGTAGTAAATTCTGCATTTCATCAAGCTGTCCCCTCGTAAAAGTGGCCTGTTTTTTGGTTAAGGAATAGGACAACCGAGGGGCCGAGGCTCAAAAAAGCCCGGAATATCAAGGAAAATCATCGCTCAGACGATTGAAGTACGGATTCAAGGTAGTTCGTAGTTGGATATATCCCGTTGAAGCAACATATTGCAAAAAATCGTCATCTTCATTTAATAAATAATTGTTGCGTTGATAAGGTCTTACACTTTGAAATAGAATATCATTTTTATATAAAATTCTTTGAGCTCTACTTGGAGCGTTTTTCAAATGAATAATGTTTTTAGATTTTAAAACGCCCTTTTCAACGGACTCTAAATCAATATATATAAATTCATCGTCTAACTTATCTTCGTTTTTTGGATTACATACACACACTTTACTTATGGTTGTTCTTGACCAATTATTATTGAATTTTTCGAATCTCAAATTAGGAACCATTAATAAAAATCATCCCTTATCTTATGCGTAAAGGATGATTTTTTAAGTGTTTATTTCTATAGTGTTCCTCCCTATATTGTCAAGTGATGATTTCGCATATTTATGCGAATATTCTTAATACCATTTTCCATATGAGCTAAAGGTTATTGTATGTTTTCAGCATCTTATGTGCTTATTTCTATCTGTCTGCTGATACACATGCGCATTTAAAACAAAACGTCACGTTCTGCGATAAATGGCGTGTGTATTCCCCAGCTCGTTATAGCCATGAACCTCCCGTATCTAACAGGATCACTCTTCTATCAGAGGTCCTAACTTCCTTCGTTCCACATACCTATAACCTGGGTGCCGATTCAGCTAATTTTCAGGATCTATGTCCTATGGAATTTATTTCTATCGGCTACCTGCTCATACTTTGTCGTTTGTTGAATCTGCCGGCTATATAAGGTATCGCATTTGTTGCGGACGTTCATACCTTATATTGCAGTTGCATATCCATCTATTAGTCATAGACGGATTGATGTGCCTGTGTACAGGCATATCAATCTGTCTATGACTACGCGCGCCCGTCCTGGAGCTCCTTTCATTCCTTGTATTCAGATTCCTCCTGTTCTTTATGCACGGACGATATCCATCGTCATCTTTGTTCCATCGTAACTGACACCTGTTGTCAGTATCTTGTAGAATATCCTGATTACCTTGCATGCCACAGCCACAACTGACTGTATTCCCTTTAATGGGTTCTTTTCTCTTGTTGTGTAGTACTGATGTATCTGATTGAATTCTTTGTTTCTTCCAACAAGTGACAGTGCCGCTTCATACAGGATCCATCTGAGCCTTTTTCGCCCTCTGTAGCTGATACAGGTTGCTCCTTTGTGTTTACACGACTCATTGGTCACTATAGCCAGTCCTGCAAGCTTCTGGATCTCCTTAGCGCTTCTAAATCGGCTGATATCTCCCACCTCTGCCAGGAATGTCACTACTGTTGCTTTTCCAACCCCTGGAATCTCAAGCAGCTTTTCTGCATTCTTTACTGTTGGCAGGATCTGGTCTACTGCCTGTTCAATCTCATCCAGTCTCTGCTGATAACGTTTTATATCCTCCATGATTGTGCGGAATTCCATGCGTGCAACATATGGTGCTTCTGTTCTTCCGACGCTTCTTTCAGCGGCTTCATACAGTTTTCTGGCACGTGTTTTTCCAGCTCCTCTTACCTTGTGTTCCCTCCAGATCTTCAGTATTCCTTCCTCACCTAAAGCCACGATATCTGATGGAAGAGGATGGTCTTCAAGAATAAGCATGGCTGTTTTGGCATTACTGTCCTTATATGCTGTCTTGAATTCAGGGAAATATCTTGCATACCAGCGCTCAAGCCTGTTGGAAGCCTGACAAAGACTTTTCTTTGTGCGAAGACGCAGATTTGACAGTTCTCTAAGAGCTGCATACTGTTCTTCTGGCATGAATGGGAACTGGTATCTTCCTTCTGTCACCAAGCCCGCAATTACCTTTGGATCCTTCCTGTCATTCTTTGATGGATCGTTGTCATCCAGTTCCTTAGACTTTTTTACAGCCGCAGGATTTACATGGACAACAATCATTCCATTATTCTTACAGTAAGTAGCTAATGGCTCCCAGTAGATTGATGTAGGCTCCATGCCGACAATAATCTTATCCATATTGTTACTTTTCATCACTTTAACAACCCAGGCATGGAACGACTCAAAACCTGTAATGTCATTTGTGAAGTGGAAAGCCTTCTTGGAAAGCTCGATCTTTCGCCACGTGAATAGACGTGCATACTCGTCATTAGAGCCAATATCGACACCAACAATCAAAGTTTTTTCATCAATCAGTTCAATCTTTTCGTTTTGTTTGTTACAATTGTTCATACGTACCTCCGTCAATTGATTCAGCCAACTGCGCAGTCAGCAGATTCAATTGTACGACAGGTACTTTTTCTTTTCACTCTCTTTTAGTCATCCTTCTGATTTATATGTTACAGGAAGCTAATTTGAGATTTAACAATGACCCATATAAAAAATATAATTTATATGAATTTGCAACTCGTGTTACACGAAAAAATAAAGATAATGTTTCTAATTTGCCTTTAACAATATCAGCGCAATATGGCTTAGTTGATCAAGTATCATTTTTTAATAAAACCGTAGCAAGTAAAGATATGAGTGGATATTACTTATTGAAAAATGGAGAATTTGCTTATAACAAAAGTTATTCAAATGATTATCCTTGGGGAGCCATAAAACGATTGGATTTATATGATATGGGATGTTTATCAACACTATACATATGTTTTAAAACTAATGATAATATTGTAAATTCAAATTACCTTGTACATTATTTTGAGTCCTCAAAATGGCATAAACAAGTAGCAGACATTGCTGGAGAAGGAGCAAGAAATCATGGATTGTTAAATATTGTTGTTAATGACTTTTTCAATACAAAACATGCTGTTCCTACAATTGAAAATCAAATAAAAATCGCTGGGTTTTTAGATTTAATTGAGAAGCGTATACAAACTCAAATTAAAATCATTGAATTAAAACAATCTTTAATAAAAGACATTGAAGATAGGATTTTGTGGAAAACAACAAATACACAAACAAAACCTATCAGAGAATTTTTAACTGAAATAAACAATAAAAGTATAATTCAAAATCAATATCCCTTACTAAGTTCCACAAAAAAAGGTCTTTTCTTACAAACAGATTATTTCAATAAAGAAGCAGCAAGCTCAAATAATATTGGATATAAAATTGTTCACAAAGGAGATATTATTATTAGCCCTCAAAATTTGTGGATGGGTAATATAACCTATAATGATAAATTTGATAATGGATTAGTATCGCCTTCATATCGTATATACAAAGTTAAAGAAGAATATAATGCTTTTTATATATCTCGCATCCTGATGTCATATCGCGCTTTATCATTATATAAGAATATATCAGAACAAGGTGCGAGTATCGTACGACGAAATTTAAATGTTGATGCATTTAATGAGTTATGTTTTCCAATTCCAAATATAAAAAAACAAGATGAAGTTGGCTTATTTTTAAGTAAACTTCATCAAGAATTAAAGTGTGAAACATGGATACTAATGCAATTGAAAAGCCAAAAAAATTATTTGTTAAATAATATGTTTATATAAACATATTACGTAATAGATATTTTTTCTGCATTTCTAATCGCTCAAGTTCTTCGTTTAATATGCATATTTTTTCATCTAGCATTTCAAACAATGCTAGATTTTTCCTTTGTATTAGCAAGCTGGGAACAAAAATTGTAAAATTTTCTAAATCCTTTTTTTGAATATTTGGCAAACCTGTTCCTATTCTTAAATTCATTATTTCTTTTTCTTTGTGTTTCAAATAATGATATAGGTATTTATTTTCTATTAGTGCTGAATTCACATTTTGTATTGTATAACAATGTCCACCACTCCAAAAAGGACTACTGTTAAACTGAACATATCCACAAGAATTTCCGCCCTCACTGATTGAAATTGTATTTTCTGATACATTGTAGGAATCAAGATAACCAGATGGAGATGTTCCACCATTCATCATATAATAGGAACCATTAGATAATAATTGATCATTATTTATTTGATCTCCTTTAACTATGTAAGCTAATTGTTTAAGTTTATAATCAGCATAATTTTCTTTAAACATCCAATTATATATTCCCATTTTAAGAGAATTATAGTCATCAATGATTTTACTTTGGGTTTCTATTTTTTCGTCGATAAGTGATAAGAAATTGACTATTTTAAGCTGTTCTTCTTTTGAAGGGTAAAGTAATTTATATGACGAAAGAAGATCTGAACTAAGGTTTTGCTGCTTTGTTCCTTGAGCATATCGAGTTCCAAGAATTTGTGCTTCTTTTTTATATACATAATACATGAATTGCGTTAATACATTCCCAAGAGAGTTAAATGCCATACATGATTGACTTATTGTGGAATCCATTTTCGTTATACTTGCTTTTCCTCTTACTCCAGCTGCTTCTAAACCATATATTGCTATAACCATTGTATCCATAGGATAAATAGTTAAATTGTGTTTTTTAACTGCATCTAAAGTTAGTTTATTTTCAGTAAACGAAATATATTTGTTTTTCAATTCACCACTATTAATCCATGGAATAATTCCATTATTAAAGTATGCTTTTTCTTTTGTTGATGGAGTAAGACCAGATGATAATCTGAAATTTTCTCCTATCGTAGAAGTACACCAATCTTCTTCAAATGAAAATCTCAAATTAGGAACATATATCAATAAAAATTTCATATTGTTTTGATCTGACCAGAGAGGAGGAATTAAAATGGTCAAAGAAAAAACAATTAATCAAATTACTGAAGAATGGAAGGAGGAAAAGAAAAAGTATGTAAAGAAATCTACATATGCAGCTTATCAATTACTAATTCAAAATCACATTAAACCTTATTTTGGTGATCTTTATGAAGTAAACGAGGAAAAGGTTCAGCAGTTCGTTTTTGATAAGTTAGATGCTGGTTTAAGTGAAAAAACAATACGAGACATTATCATTGTATTAAAAATGATTTTGAAGTTTGGAATTAAAAATGGATATTTAGAATATATTCAAATTGATGCTAAATTTCCATCAAAGCAAGAAAAAAAGGATCTTGATGTGCTATCAAAAGCGGATCAAAAAAAGTTCATGGAGCATTTACGAAATAATTTCACTTTTAAAAATTTAGGCATTTTTATCTGTTTAAGCACTGGTATGCGCATTGGTGAAATTTGTGGATTAAGATGGTGTGATGTAGATACAGCTGAAGGAGTCATAAAAGTCAGACATACATTGCAACGCATCTATATTATCGAAGGCGAAGCAAGACATACAGAGCTACTGTTAGATACACCTAAAACTGCAAATTCTGTTAGAGATATTCCAATGTCTAGTGAGTTGCTAAAGATGCTTAAATCTCTCAATAAAGTGGTAAATGAAAACTATTATGTAATTTCTAATGATATCAAGCCAATTGAGCCAAGAACGTATAGAAATTACTATAAAAAGCTTTGTAAACAGTTAGATATACCGGAATTAAAATTTCATGGTTTACGTCACAGCTTCGCAACGAGATGTATAGAATCAAAAGCGGATTATAAAACCGTTTCTGTATTATTAGGGCATTCTAACATTAGTACAACATTAAATTTGTACGTACATCCTAATAAAGAGCAGAAGAAAAAAACAATTGATAAAATGCTAAGATCACTATAGTATCAAATCTAATTCCATTGAAAAATCAATGGGATTATTTTAGTGACAAGAATTTTTTCATCTTTTAAAATATACTTGTGATTTAATTGTTTGGAGATGATAATTTGAAACGATTTAATGAAGGAGATGTTGTTTACTTTATTTCCTCTTCTGTCTTTATCAAGAAAGCAACTGTTATTCGTAATACTGGTGGATTTTGTACAATACGATTTTCAGATGGTAATTGTGGTACTTCTGGAACACGTGTTCGTGAAAGTAAATTGTATCGTACAGAAGAAGAGGCAAAGAAAGTTGTTGAACAACATCAAAATACAAACAAGTGGAGATGATGGTTTCTCCACTTTTACTTTGGATTGGCAAATACAATACCTCCCATTCTTGATCTATAGTAATCAAGAGTATAGGTGTTGGTTTGCCAGTCCTTTTTTGCGTCTTCAAACGTATTGGTAATGCCATCATAGTTACCATCTTGAATTGTAATGTTGTTACCATCTACTTTTAAAACAATGCCCACATGATTTTTACCTATACCAGAAAATACAGCTCCTGCTTTTGGCATTGAAGATCTTTCGAATTTATCAGGATGTGCTTTTACAAGTTGATCTACACAATCCCAGCCATTACCAGTAAAGCCAGGATCATAACCATATAATTCGTAGAATCTTCCCCAGGCAAACCATGTGCATTGGCCATATAAGCCTGTTTTAGCATATGGATTCTTTGTAATCCATGCTTCCATGTTATTGAAATTTGGATTAGTTCCACCTCTAAATGTAATTCCAACATAACGCATGACATGATCTACATAAGATGGATCTCCATATCCTGATACATTCAATTCTTGCTTTTTCATATCTGAAAATTGTTGTGCATTGTATTTGGAATAACCACCAAAATTAGAAATTGCCCAATCAATATATCCAGATCCATAGTTGTATCCTTGCAAAGCTAGATAGATGTGTTCTGTATCTGACGGATCTTTTACATTTGACTTTTTAACACAATCCGAAAAAGTATGTGTACCAACATCTATGGAATACTCCGGTTCTGTAATACCATTAGGAACTCTAGGATATTTTGTATTGTATCCTGATTCACTAGCTTGCATGGGATCATTTCCTTTACCACCAGATTCCTGCATCATAATCGCTTGAAGTAAAGATACATAATCTTCTATATCGTATTCTATTGCGTATTTTCGTATTGTATCTTCATATGCAATAACTTCTTCACTTAAAGAAACAATTTCACTATTAGATCCACCATCTTTTGCTAATACGCTAAATGTTCCAATAAACAGAGTAATCACAATCAATAAAATCAATCCTGTTCCAAAAGAAAAGAGTTTATTCAATGTAGATACACTCTTTTTAACAATATGAAGTGATTTCTTTATAGCGTGTGTTGTATTTTGGACAATAGGCTTGGAAACAAATTGTTCTGTAGACTGTTTAATCTTTGAAGTATTCAATTTATTCACAACATGCTTCTTTGCCTTGGATATATAAGAAATTCTTTGTGGCTGAACAGCATGGCCTGATTCAATAATCGGTTTCTTATTAGCTGATTTGATCTTATACTCATGATGCTTTTGTTTAATAAACTTTGCAGCACGATGTTTAGATTCAATTACAGTTTGTTTTGCTGCAAAACTTGCTTTATTTGTAGCTTGCACCTGTGGATTGGATTTAACTGAAATCTCTTCTTTTTTATCAACATCTTTACTTTTAGCATGAATCGTTTGTTGCTTAATAAAATGCTGAATATTACCTTTCGTATCTTTTGTTTTGATAGCTTGTATTTTTTGTTTTGTTTTAATATCTCTCAATTTCATCAACTCCTTTGTATGTAAAAAAGCAGAAAATGACTTCTGCTTAGTTTATTAGGAGTTTTCTGTCTCCTGGTTTTGTTGTATTTAAGTCATACAATAATCCTTTTGGCATCTTATTCACAAAAGGAACAATAGAACCACCATACTTGATTAATCCAGATCCTGTTGGTGCATTTGTGATGTATCCCATCTGTTCTTCTGAAATATTTAGAAGTCTAGCTAAATCTTCTCTATCATTGGCAGATTGGTTTAACATCACAATGAATTCAGAGTTTGATAGCATACTCGTTCCTTGTTGACTTGATAATAAGTATTTTACATTTTGTGTAATACCTGTTGGATAGGCATCTCTTTTACGAAATTGTCTCCATGCAGATGCAAAGAAGGTTGCACTTTCTTCATTTTCAAAGATAACATGAATCTCATCAATGAAGACATGTGTACGTTTTCCTTTTCTCCAATTTTCATTGACACGATTGATAATGGCATCTGTAATCACGAGTAATCCCATCGTCTTTAGTTGTTTTCCTAAATTAAAGATATTAAACGACAAAATTCTAGACTTGATATCTACATTGGTTTCATGGGCAAAAATGTTCAAGGATCCATTTGTAAATAATTCAAGCTTAATAGCTAATGATTTAGCTTCTGGTTCATTTTGTTCTAATAGCTTGCTGTAAAGATGCTTTAATGTTGGAATATAGTTATTTTTCATGGCATCCTGATAAACCAAAGATACACAACGATCGATTATAGAACGATCAATAGGGGATATACCACCATGATTAGTATCTAACTGTTCAAATAAAGACATGATAAATTGAGATTTATCCGCAATTGCATTACCGCTATCTCCATATCCTTCTGACATATCCATGGCATTAATATAATCTTTACTATTTGTTCCAATACGAATGATCTGTCCTTTCATCGCTTTAATGATTGGATCATATTCACCTTCTGGATCCGCAATAATAATATCGTCATTCGTTGACAAAATTAAGAATTCAATTTCTTCTTTTGTGAGAAAAGATTTACCTGATCCAGGAATACCCAATACAAAAGAGTTTGGATTTTGTAATAAAGCTTTGTTACAAAGAATCGGATTATTGGTAATGGCGTTCTGTCCATACCAAATTCCACCTTTCTGCATGATTTCATGTGCTCTAAAGGGAATAAATACAGCAGCACTTTCTGTAAGCAGGGTACGAGTGATATTAAGTTTGTTGATACCAATAGGAAGGGCTGTCTGTAGACCGTCCAATTGTCTTTTTGAAAAGTAGAGTGTTTCTAATTCACAAACATATTTTCGAGCTACTGCTTTTAATGTTTCACTATCTTTATCCAGCTCTTCTAATGAATCGGCAAGATGAACAACCGTAATATTACAAAGCATCATTCTTTGATCTCGTACAATTAAATCGTCTAAGAATTCCTTACATTCCTTACGTTGTAGCTCCATGTCATAAGGGATGATAGCAGAGAAGTTATTATTCCGATTTTGTTTCATTTGCCAATCGGTAATATTCTTTTCTACACCTAAAAACTTATTTTCTACTTCTCTAACTGCTTCATCAGTAGGAATTGTAATAATGTCCATGGAATACATGAGATTCTTGTTTAAATCACAAAGTTCGGATACAAACTCGTCTTTTAAAAAGCCTGGATAATTGCTTAAATAAAGAACTCTTCCAAACTTACCATCAAATTCAAAATATTTGTTGTGGTATTTACTCATTCTAGGCGTAATCAAATCCTTAAAAGAATGACCTTTCTTTGCTAAATCATTCATGTCGAGAGAAAACTCTTCCGTTTCACTACGATAAAAATCATGAAGCATTTTTAATCGTTCTTCCGCATTTAATTCAATGCAAGAAGAGCCAAGACGTGCAAATAGGGTAGAGAATTCAGTGGTGATTCTAGAAAAGGTGAATCTTGCTTCTTCTATACTGTTTTTAAAAATTGTTACCGTAATATATTTTTCTTGAACAATATCATCACTTTCGGACAATTTAGCTAAAAGCATATTATTGTATTCTTCACGATATGGATCTAAGCTATCTTGTTTTAATGGAATTAATATATCTTCTTTAAACTTCTTGATGTCCACTTTTCGATTGTTGATAGTTATCTTTGTCATGACAGAAGAATCAAATGAATTTAGCAAATCACTATAACTTAAAAACAAATTGTTTTTATCTTCACCAGACGCAATCTTATAATTGATATCCAAGAATCTATAACTCTTTGTATATTTATTACCAGAACGAAAAATACCATCCTTATAGATTATATCTACGGGGATGGTATCCTGAACAGTTCTAGGCACTCTTGTTTTTTCTTTGTTGAGCTTTTTCAATCTTTCGTAGCTTTTTATCATGTACAATCGACTCCTTTCTAGATTGTTTAATAACTGGCTCCAATATTTCGTAATAAAGATTAAAAGGGGCATTAATCAAATTTCTTGTAGACAAAGCAAAAGAAGATATTGCCATCTTCACAATATCTTCTGTATACATCCCTTGAAATTTGATAAATCCAAATGCTGCAAATGGTGCAGCTCCAAGCATACATAGCCAACTAGTCACTTCTGTACCAAATCTTTCTTTGAATAAAAAATACAGACCACACGCAATAGCGCAGGCAATGATAGAAAAGATACTTTGTCGAAGTGACAATCCAAAGAAGATACTTTCCGTATAATCACGTATTTCCTTGTTAATCTTGATTTCAAAATTAGATTTCATCATCTAAATCCTCATGAATGACATCTAGTGGAATAGAAGATGCAAATAAGATATTATCGACCGGAATAACCATCTTTCCACCATCACGACGAACAATGATTTTATCCTTTTCATCTTCCACTTTGTACATCAATTTTTCTGTTAATGGTAAAGTTGAAGATTCAACAATATCTAATGAATCTCCTGTTTTTAATACAACTTTATTTAATATATAATCTTTCATTTTGTGTTCCTTTCTTGCCAAAAAGGCATAATAAAAGCAGGAACAATATGCTCCTGCAGTAGTAATTAAAATAGTAATGATAAGTAATCCTGCCTTGAGTCAAGTATTCTAATAATTTCAATATTCTCTTCATTGACATTATAGAATACAAGTTGCTTAGATACGATTAAATAGCGAAATGGTGTATCTATGTCGAAACGATCTGACATTTTAGGACCTAGATAAGGATTATTTTTTAATAATGAAATTGTATCTACAATATTGTTTTTAAGTTTTTTTGCGGCTTGATCGTTATGAAACTGATTAATAATATAATTTTCGGTATTAAGAAGATCATCAATTGCTGCTTTTTTATAAATAATCTTCATTTTACAAACCCAACATTTTTTTGGCTTCTTCTTCTGAATAAGATTCAGTACAATTCATACCAATTTCTAATTCTTTCATTAATTTAGATAAAGCTTTTGCTTTCATCTTTTCGGCATTATCCTCAGTTACAGAAAATGGAAATCCACCTGTATTTAATACTTGTTGAAAAAATACATTTACTGCATCTGTTAAAGTTAAACCATTTTTGGCAAATACTTCTTCCAATTCATTCTTAATTTCTGAATTCATGCGAATTCTAAATACATCATCTTTTTGAGCATTGATTACGTTACGCATAATTAACACTTCCTTTCGTATATATTATAATCAGTTTTTTACAAAATATCAACAAATGTGGTAACTGAGTAGCTACATATTACAGTCCCATCATTTCTTTTACAATCCTGTCTGACATTTTGATTGTTCCTACAAGAACTAACATATTGAATATCAATTCACCAATATAACTCCATACCATAGATACACTAGATGCTGTTGAATCCACTACTGGTGGACTTGATGCAAAGGCTGAAAAGATAATACAGGAAAGGACAATGATCGCTCCTTCTAAACAAACTCCTGCATAGCTTTTGATAAATGTAAAAGCTGTGTTTTGTGTGCTTTCTCCTGCAGCTGCTGCAAGTGGTATTGGAGAAATAGCTGTGTACATATAAAGTTTAAAAAATCTTCCATAAACAGTTAATATCATTACAAATGAAAGTATTGTGATAAATATTGATCCTAATAATGTAACTGCCCAAAGTGGAATAGATTCTAAAAATCCTGTATTACTAACCGCATCAACTATTTCCTGTGGTATAACTGTTTCGTTGGATACTCCAAGTCCTACAGTTTCCGTAATCGATTGAATTATCCCCTGTACAATTTCAAAAATCTTTGTCATCAGTTCCATTCCATACATGACAAGACCTCTGGCAATAATAAATCTTAGAAAAAGTTTGAAGGCTTGTTCTGGTCGTTTAACATCCTGCCAGCTTGTACAAGTTCGTATCAATCCCCATACAAAGAAAAGCACAAGAAGTGCAAGTCCAATAGCTTGTAAGCCTTCATGTACTTTTACAATGATTTTCCATATATCACCACCTTTAAATGACTCTGGTGATTCAGTCAGTAACAACCATATTTCAGCAAGCTTAGAATTCCAGGTGTTGATTGCACTTGTTAGGTTATCGATGATTCCATCCATACATTAACCTACAATAATATTCAAAATCTCTTTAGCAAAGGTAATTACAATTCCTCCAGCTACGGTCATAAATCCATTGGCTCTCTGACTTGGGTCATGGCTTTTTAAAGATAAACCAACCTGTACAATTCCAAAGCCTAATAGAATCATGCCAATAGCTCGAATAAGTCCAAACATAAAATCACTGAAATTATTGACTACAGTGACTGGATCATTAGCTGCATAGACAGGTGTTATAAAGTTTGTGATGAGTATCAATGCTGTATAAGCATAGAACACTACTTTTCTAATTGTTTTTGTTTTCTTCATTTTCTTTGATCTCCTTTACATATTTTTCTACTTCTTCTTGATCTAACAATTCATATTCGTTATCAGTCAAAAGAATATTTTGCCAATCATCAATGAAATGATACGTTTGCCCATGAATATAAGGCTCTCGTCCTCCATCCAATGTCTGCTTAATATTTGGATGTTTTAATAAATCATATTTTTTATCTTTAACAGGGCGTTCTCCCTTAATAAAAAGAAGTCCATAGTTGTTATCCAACAATCGAACTTCATCTGCGGTTAAAAGCTCTCTTCCTGTCTGTTGATAATTTGTAGAATAATTACCACTTCTTCCTTCAGATTTGCCATACGTATTTGTATCCAATGTTTCTTTTCCCAGCAATTCACTGATGTATTTATGTGTACTTTGTTCATTACCACCTAGGTAATACGTTTCATCACAGTTACCTAAAATGGATTCCCAGCTATCTTTGTATAACGCTTTGATCTGAGCCAGGTTCTGTAAAATAATGGATACAAAGATCTGTCTTGAACGCATGGTTGAAAGCAATTTATCAAATTCATCTGGTAAAGCAACATTGGCAAATTCATCCATCAAGAAATGGACGGGTACAGGAAGTTCTCCACCATGTACATAATCCGCCTGGTAATACAACATTTGAAATAACTGGGTGTACAACATTCCAACTACAAAATTGAATGTGGAATCGTTGTCTGGAATAATCGCAAATAAAGCCGTTTTTCTTTCTCCAATCTGTTCTAATTCCATCTCGTCATATTTGGTTAATGATGCAAGTTCTTCCAAATTAAAAGCAGCAAGTCTTACACCAACCGAAATCAGAATCGATTTGGCGGTTTTACCTGCTGCTTGTTTATAAATCTTGTATTGTTTTAAAGCCAATGAATTAGAATCAATCGTTTCTAGTCTTTTAAACAACTCATCCAACGGACTTTCATAGTCTTCTTCATCTTCTTTAACTTCTGCATAATTGAGCATTTCCATGACCATTGTAAAGTTCTGCTCATCTTCTGGTGCATAATGGTATAGATACAACATCAATGCTTCCAGTAATGCTGTTTCGCTTTTCTCCCAAAATGGATCATTGGTAGAAGAACCTCTAGGTGTTGTATTACGAATCAAGTTGGTTATTAATTTGAGTACATCCTTATCACTTTGAATATAGTGAAATGGATTATAGCCAAGTGATTTAGACATATCGATCAGGTCTATCACTTTAATGACATAGCCATTATCTTCTAATAGATGACCAACACTTCGAATGATTTCACCTTTGGGATCCAATACAACAAAACTTGTATTACATTGCATGATGTTTGGCTTTGCATAAAATCTTGTTTTTCCAGCACCAGAACCACCAATCACAACCGTATTCAAGTTTCTACGATGTTTTTTGCCATTTAAACCCATTCTTACATTTTGAGAAAAGACTTTGTTTGCAAAGTAATCTTTATTCGCGTATTTCTTGCAAACAGTATTTGGATTTGCCCATTTAGCTGATCCGTATTCTTCAGTTCTTCTATAGTTTTTAGATGAAGATAAATACATCCCAACACCTAATACATAGATTATCAGAAAGATACCGATCGTTTTTAATGTTGAATTCGTCCATTGAATTTGAAATGGATGATTTAAAGCTTCATTAAGATATGGAATTGCATTGATTAATCCTTTATCCATGTAGGGTGCAATAAGCAATGCAAACCAAATTGTTGGCATTAGTAATAAGCCTAGAAACACATATTCATCTTTTTTAGCATCTCTCATAATGATTTTTTATAGAAGGTGAATTTGCATCACAGACTTTGACAATCAGTGAATCTAAAAAGTCATAATTTTTATGTGCCATGCGTTGTTTATCTCTCAAATCCGCAAGAGCACGTACAATGATTCTTCTTTCCGTATCATCAACTTGGAGTTCAATCATTTCATCATTTTGTTTTTTAAACCAGTTACGCATACTTGTTATCTCACTTTCTTTTTTGATTTCTTTCTTACCGGATATTTAGGCGCAGAAGATTTTAATTGCTGTTGCTTAATATCTTTTAGCTCCTGACGTACAGAAGGTCTATCCGTAATAGCTGTTGATTTTTTTCTTTCGACGGTTTTCTTCTTGTTTTCTTTCTTCAATGTTTTTGAAGATGGCTCGAACGGAGTACCGTCCATGCTTGTCCGAGCCTTGACGGGGTTTGTTTTCTCATCCATTAATTTGGATAACAATGCATCATGTTCTTCATCACTCATTGGCTTTATATCCTTCTGTGATAAGACAGATTCACGAATGGCTTTTGTATCAATGGTTGCCAAATCAAATTTATCTACCATTCTAGATATTTTAGAAGCATCTTCTGCTTTGACCATGATATCTACAATTCCATCTGTATTGTTCTTTTCTTTTAAAACAGAGTAGAGAACACCATAGTGTTTAGCTTCTTCACAAAACTTTTTCAAATCAGAATGATGAATCGCAAATACCTTTAATTCCTTATTGGATTTTAATAAGTTATCTAAGTTGGTTTTGCCTTTGATTTTTTTATTATCAGTAATGATGGCATACAAAGTAACTGCCAATGATTTAGCAGCTGTACCGCCAGCTTTTAATCCAATTTCAGCAGCCACTTGAATACCTTCTAGTGTCATCTTCATCATCTGATCAGCAGTATCGGCACTGTTCATAAGTTCAAGCTCCTTTCGTATTCTTTTTGTGTTTGCATACGTTCTGTTTCTAATGCATTGACCATTTTTAATTTTTCTTCAATGTCAGGTACTCTCTTTTCTATATCTTCGCATATTCGTATTTCCTTTTTCCCATGTGCAATTTTAGAAGTAAGTGTATTTTTATCCTGTTCTAATTGTTGTTTCAACTCAGGATTACGAGTTCGTTTGATTTTGTTGTAGATGGATCTTCTTTGATTCATCCAGTTTTCTATTTGATTGTTTAAATCCAATTTAAAAGCAAGCACATCTTCAATTGTTTCAAGATTATGCTTGCCAATAAGAGTATTTTCATTTGTGATTTTGTCCATGTAAATCAAATCCTTTCTAAGTGCTGGACTTGGATATTTTTGTGGTATGCCTTTTGGCTTTAAGATACCTAATTCAAAACAATATCGAATATACATCGCTTTGATTCCTTTTAATTTTCTATGATTGCCTTGATATTCTTTACAGGGTATAACATCAGGAACAGATGACTGCATAGGAAATAAAAAGTTACTGTTAATCCGTTCCATTAAATGTTCTTTATCATATCGATTATCACGAGTTAGTTTATAAAAGCGAAATGTTCTTTTAGATTGTGGATGTTTTAAAGTCCAATGTTTACCATTCAAATTTACAACATATCCAATTTCTTCAAGACTAGATTGAAACTGTTCAGGAGTTCTTGCATACAATAAAACAGAATCCACATCATAGCGAATCAGTTTTCGTAAATAGGTGGAATCGTTCTTTTCGGCTTTCCATTCGCCATAATTCATCGCTTTGCCTTCCGGTTTTGTGATGACAGTTAAACCATGCTCTTTACAGATTGCATCATTTAATTCACGGAAGTGATCGATATCAGCTTTCTTATTGTCATACTTTTTACCATCTACCCAGGAAACGGAGTTTACCACGAAATGATTGTGAAGATGTTCTTTATCCAAATGAGTAGAAACAACTACTTCAAATCGGTTGCCCCACATTTGTTTAGCAAGCTGAACACCTAATGCATGGCATTGTTCTGGTGTCACTTCACCTGGTTTAAAGGATTGTACAGCATGAAAGGCAAGGCGACCATCCATCTTGTTGTAGGAAAGTTTAGTGTTCATCATCTGTTTTAAGGCCGTACGAGATTCACAATTGATTCCGGTAATAAATTCTTTTTCATTGGTTTTATAGCCTTGGGTGGTGTAGGTTAAAACTTCTTTTAAACCATCACTCATATCTTCTTTGGTTTTATCTGGATTTTTAATATAGTTAAGGACACGATTTAAATCATCTTTTACTGCCCATATTTTGGTAATTGCCATACTTCCTCCATATTGATTGGTTGTCGAATCAAAATCATAATCTCATTAATTTGATCTTGCAGCTTTTCATAGTTTTCCATGTAAAAGGATTTATCAATTTCATTTTGTGTATAAACAGATATCGCAATTTGATTCATATTTTCAGCAATCTCTCTTAAAATTTCGATTACTTCGATTAATTCTTTAGTAGGCGCAGTTCTAGGTAACAAACCGTTTATACACATTCGAAGGTAAGATTCTCGTGATAGATTTGATTCTTTAACCAGATTGTTAAGATGATCCAAGTCATTATTCGTTAATCTGACTTTGATTTCTTTTTTCTTCGATTTTGTTTTCATTGTAGAAAGCACCTTGAACAAATAAAACTGTACCCATTCCAATCATTCCACCACCAAGGAAACTGATAAAACATAGTGTTATACTATTAAGCATTTTCATGTACCTCCAATCTTAAAAGAGCTATCAACAAATTGTGATAGCTCAGGGTCTTAGGGATATTCCCTAAATACTTGTCTTTTGTCCCCAAAAGACGTTGCTTGTTACAACTGTAGACATTAATTGGCTACAGTCTTTTTCTTGTCCGAAATCAAATCTGCAAGATCTTGATCCATTTTTTCTAGCATTTCCTTCTTTTGATTCAATAATTTTAGATTCGCAGTTAGAATATTGTTTTCATCCGAAAGTGCTTTGATTCGTTCTTCATTTTTGATTTTTTTCTTTTCGATATTGGCAATTCTTTTAATGATATCTTCGTATTTTATCATTTTGAAATCCCCAATCTCTAATGAAGCAATTGCGAATATTTATGTTTATTGATTCGCTTTTCATAGTCATCTGCTTTTTCTAAAATGTGTTCGTCTTTATCGTAATGATACAAATGATCAGATAGCTTTTTATCAGAATCGACCATCTCTGATTTGTTAACTGAAAGAAGCATTTCTTTGACATGATCAATATTTAAAGATGGCGAATCACATAATGCAATACACTCATCTGTTGATGATGGAATAATATATAAGTTATGTTCTAATTTTTCAGCCAAATCATTTAAAACCCCTGCATAGAACATTGTGGCTGCACCATCTGTCTTGTGTTCATTTGTCAAAACAACAAGTTGATGTTCTTTTTCTTCTAAGGCTATATCTTTTGGAATTCCCATCAACATGGTTTCTAGTGGAAGAATTTCAGGCTTCATCATGTTTGGAGATGAGATAAGTGCATCATTATGAAGTTTATTTACATCGATTCCATAGGCATCCATCAGTTGATTTGTAACCTTGGCTGCACAAAAACGTTCATCCGTAGTTTTGATCATGACCTTATAAACAATCGCAAGATCTCCAATAATGGTGTGAGGCATAGTGGTTAAATCATTTTTATTTTCTTCAGCATTGATAACTGTCATAAACAAATAATCTTTCACAGCATTGTAATCAAGCAGAGCATTAACATCATCTAAAACTTTGTCGTTGTGTACCATTTTCCACTAACCTCCATCTTTAAATTCTTAAAATAAAAAGCCAATCTTTCTAGATTAGCTGTACTGAATTCCATAGTTTCTATATTATTCATTTTCTAAGTTCTCCATTTCTTCATACAATCCATAGAAGGGATCACTGGTATCTATTTCATTTACTTCATCTTCATAACTATCAATCGCAAATATCATGTATTCAACAATATCGTTATACATATTTCGTTTTGCTTCTTCTAATGCATTGATTCCTTCTTCAAAGGAAATTGTTTCTAAAGTATTTGTGGAAGTTTCTTTTGCATATGTGTAATTTGTAATGGTATCTTCTACAGATTCCAACATGAGTAATTGTGCCTGTACGATTTGTTTATCTTTTGAATGTAAGTTTGCGTAATTATAAATTCTAGTGTTGTAAGTCATTGTTCTTTCCTCCTTTTGACTTTGGCTTTTCCATATCCATTTCATCGAGTTCAATGGAATAAACTCGTTCATTTTGTTGTTCACCAAAAAGTTGAGCCATCAATTCTGAATCGTTCTTTGTGGATTCATAGGCATTCAAATATTCATTATCCACAAGATGAAATTTCTTCTTTTGCGTTTTTTCATTTTCTACAAGTTCTGTAGCTGTAATCTTTAATGCAGCTTCTTCATTAAGTTCCAAGCTATCTGGTGTTTTATTTAAGTCCATCAACAACAATGTTTCATTAAAAAGGATTGGTTCTTCATCCTTCAATGCTTTCATCTGTTTAAACATGATATTTAAAAATTGTTTCTTTACCTGATCATTAACCAATACTTCTACAGGCTGATCTAGAATATCTTTATAATGTTTTGATGGGACAACGGTCGGCTGCTTTGTGTCTGGATTGATATAGGCATAGGTCATACGACTGATATTTTCACAGACTTCTTTTATCTTCATTTTCTGAAATAAATCAAATTGTTTATTCAAATTGCATCACCTTTACTTTCTAAATTTGAATAATAAAAAAGAGAAAGTATCTACTTTCCCTTAATAATAATCACAAATTATATTTTTTCGGATTTCTTTCATGCATCCTCATCTTTCCAAAAGAAATGGCGGGTGTCTTCCCCGCCTATGTGTGGACCCGGGTCTTACGACCAGCCCAAGCTTTTAAAAGCTCTTCTTTGCATAATCATCATAGCTAAATAATGCTTCAAAATCAAATTATTTGTATTTCTCATAAATTATTTGTTGTTTTATTAACATATAATAACAATTCATTTACATCCTTGTGCATTTTCGGATGTTCATCTATGCATTGATATTTTGAATTCAGAATAGAAATGATTTTTGCTGTTGCACCAATACCAACTTCATCATTATCTAGATGGAAGATAATTGTTTTGATATTTGGATTTCTTTCTAAATACGCTTTTAGTGCAATAGGAATATCCGCTTCTGATTTACTCGTAATCTTATCACTGGCTCCGGCAAGAGACAGATAATTAAATTCGGTATAGTCCATTTCATCCATTTTCAAAAGAGTCATATAGGATAATAAATCAATAGCTGCTTCAAACACATGAAGAACATCATTATTTACATTTGTGTAGTTGAAACTAAATGCTTTATTACTTCCAGCATGATCCAATTTAAAATTTTTAAAGATACTTCGTTTAAATGCATACGCTGGTTTATCTTTATCATATCCAACAAACACTGCATTCTTGAAGTTAGCGGATTGATAAATCATTCCTTTGGATATGAAATCATCCACAATTCCTTTATCGATTTTTCTAATTTCACATAAATAACGAATCACTAAATCATTGTTCTTATCTTTAATAGGTAATTCAAATGGTTTTACAGGTTTTGGATGATAATAAGTGGTAACTGGTGCACTCACATTCATTAAATCTGATAAATAGTTACACGCATCTTTAAATTCATATCCTTCCACAATAATCAAATAATCAAGTGCAGATGTTCCACCTTTGCCTTGTGACCACCAATACCATTTTCCATTTGAAAAATGCAAGGAATCATGATCTCGATGATAATAATCTGTTCTCCCATTTTTTACTAACAGGTCTGGAGCATAGTTTCTTAAATAATCAAAAGCAGATAAGGTTCTTACTTTTTCTAGAACGTCTTTTCGTATAAATCGTTGACTCATCTTTCCAACTCCTTGTTTTTTAGTGCCATTTTTGCAATTCCATGTTCTTTACAAAACTTACGTACACCACTTGGATTTTCTTTTGTGGATAATTCGAATTCATCTGTATAAACCGTTTCGACTTTGTATTTTTGTTCCTGGATATTGTGAATCCACTGATTCATAAATCGATTGAGTTCATTAGCACGAAATGGATCACCATCCACTCGTTCATAAAATTGAAGGTTATCCTGTTGATAAGACTGTGGATAGAGCAGTCTGTTATCTTTATCCACTGTAAATTCAATATCTGGATCAGCCATTAGATCTCCATTCAATTCATAGTTATGAGCCATCGCAAAACGATTTTCATCAATGATTTCCACATTCAGATCCATAAAGCCAGGTGTTGCATATTTCATGTAGTAAGCATCATTTGTAAGTAATGGTTGGGCAATCTGTTCAAATAATTCATAGTTTCTATGTTCGATTGAATTTTCAATAAACCAGTTCTTACTTAAATCAAAATTGGGATCCGTGAATGCTTCAAAACATATTGTTCGTAGTGTTTGATAATAGTCGTGATTGTTTCCAAATAAAAAAGCTTGATCAGAATATTCAAGCTTACTATTGATAACATCATAGATTTGTTGATCCACCATTTCATGAATATCCGAAGTGGATACATTTGGATCATTTAATGCATCTTTATATTGTTCCATCAAAGAAGAAACTTGAATCACAATATCATGATTCATTTGTTCCATTTCTAATGGTGTTATATATTTACTTTTCATTTCTATCATATGCAGTTTCTCCTTGAATACAGGTTCTAGTTGTTCAATCATTTCATGAGCCGTACTTTGAATATTAACTAAGATAGATTTCAATTCATCAAAATCTTTATCAGCATAGCTAGCAATATAACCAAATGAATATTCAGAAGTATCTAGTCCAAAATGATCACATAATACAAAAGCCAACGATTCGGCTTCAATTTCTCGTTGGCTTTGATTTTTATCTGTTTGTTTATGAAGTATGCTGTGAGCATACTCATGAATTAATGTTTTGGCAATTTGTAGATCTTCCAAATCTTTATTAATCACAATCTTATCTTCTTTAGGAGAATAGTATCCCTTAGCTCCTGTCATGAGATTCAAATCTTCTGTTTCTGTTTTAAATTCAATGAGAATTGTACAGATAGATTGCACGGATTGAATGATTGCCTTAGCTTCATTATTAGAACCCGTTAAATCATGAATCAAAGAGGGAAGAGGATCACCAGAAGTTTGTGATATATCAAATACAGTAGTTGTTTTAAAACGAGTCACATTCACTTGCCGTTGTTCTTGAATAGGTGAACCAGCTTCATCCAATTCAACATTTCCGTTTTCATCTACTTTATTAATTAATCGATCTTCTTTATACGTTACAGGAGCAAGAATCATCAATCCTTTTTCACCTTTATCCACATGACGATTAAAGTTTGCCTGCCAGGAACGATATCCTGCAACTAAACTTGCATCTGGCTTTTGAGCCAATATCAATAAAGTGTTGTTCAATGAATAATTGTGGAATTTGCTGCAACAAGATAAATATCGTTTAAAAGAATCAGAAGAATAAACATCTTTTACACCTTGTTCAATCATCTCAAAAGCTTGTTTAGTTTTTTCATCCGAAGATTTATAATTAGACATCTCATCACCGTCCTTTCTAAAATAGGGTAAAAGAAAAGCACTACCGAAGTAATGCTTTCATATGGTATCTCAACATGAATTTATTCATTAATATCCACGATATTTATAAAGCATATCACTGAGCTCTTCATTTTTCTTTATAAAATCCAACAAATATTCTTTGGTTATTTCAAATTGAATATTTCCATCTTTTTTTCGAGTTTTTGTCGCAAGTATTTGCTCTCCTTGTTTTGATGTAATTCTAAATCCATGAATTATTCTATTTCTCATCTCAACTATTTCAGAAAATAATATTTCAATATCCTTATTTCCTGTATTTCTAGAAATTGTATCTGCTATAGATTTTTTAAGTTTTCCAGATTCCAAATCAATAAGATTATACCAATCATATGCATTGCTTGTATGAATAATATTTTCTATAATAAATCCATTATTTGAACTAAAGACACACAGAGCACTACCCAACAATTCACGATATTCTTTTGAGGGTAATGATTGTCTTGTGTAAGGTTCGTACATTTTTATGCCTCCTCGTTTTGTAATCTATCTAATCCAACAATAGCATAGAACTATTAACATTTCATGAATTTATAGATTTTTTGAATTAGTCTGTTCTTTTTGCTAGTATCACAATTCTCTTGTTATCATTTCTTGTATCGCAAGTCACTAAAGTCATCAGCTTATCATCCGTATTGACTGAAATACCTGTTTTATAAAGCCCTCGATTGATAGAATCAGAAATAAAGGCATTGAATGAAGTATCTGAATCCCAACTGGATTGTGTAAATTCTAAAGAATCATTTAAATTGTTTAGATCTACATTCATTACTTCAAATATCTGATAAGTTCTTGTTTCATTTTCTGTAATGAACTTGAATGTTTGATGTTCTTTGTAGCAGCTTTGATCAATATAGCTCATTAATGGAGTAAAAATGATACTATTCCATTTACTAGAATGCCCATAGATGACAACATTTTTAGAATCAATATTTCCATCTGCTGATACAAAAGGGATACCTGCATTGGCATATTCTTTCTTGATGTTTTTTCGCACATAGTAGTCATTATCTGGAGCCTGTACAACAGGTTCATAAATAACCCGATTATCGAATTCTAGAATACCAACTACGTCTTTATTTGTTTTTTGGAGTAAAGATAAAGAAAGCTCCTTTTCAGAAGCTCCCTTATCATCTTTATTATCCTTTGCTGTTTTACTTGGTTTAGATTCTACATAGTATTCTGAATAATCATAAGATTTCTTTGTTCCAAACTCACTATATAGAATGCCACCTAATAGACTTGCAGTAACTATCGCAAGTGCTGCTATTTTTATTTTCTTATGTTTCATACTATTTATACCCCTGTATTTGGAACAACGATACGTGCATTTTCAAAATAATAAATGATTGTATCCGTATCCTTATCACCTTCAACTTTATAAGCTTTGGATTTATCGGCTAACTGATAAGAAGTAGGCGCTTTGATTTCCTTGAACTCATATTCATGGCCGTAAATGGCATCCGCTAATACTGCTTTTCCATCTTTGATCACATGTTTACTAACCTTGTCATCACCAACTTTACGAGAATAATAAATTCCATCATCTACATCTAAGATGATTTGTTTATTTTCATCCGTTTTAACTGTCTTGATGATCTTTTTGAAATCTTCATCCTTAGAGATTTCGTATTCTTCATTAGCATCATCACCAACGATCATTAACTGACCAGATGCAAGGGTAGTGACAAAAGATTTAGCTGTCTTATCATAGACTTCAAAAATGGCTCCATTTAAGAAATGATCATGATGATCTTTATCCACCTTGTTGACATCTAGTTCAATACGACGTTTTTCATTGTGCAATTCCATAGGAACGATAACAGTTGATTTTGTTGTATCTTCATCATAGTTGAATGTGAAATCATGTTTTTCTTCATCTAATTTAAAGCCTACATTTGTTTCAAGTTCTTTAACGTAATAATCACCTGTAGGAAGATCTAAATGTTCAACATTTTTACCATCTTTATCAATCGTTAATGTGCCAACTAGTCCATCAGCAGGAATAATGACTTTATCATCTACAGTAATATCCTTTTTAGAATAAACACCAAAGACAACATCTTTGTAGGCTTCTTTATCTTCATCTTCAAATGTCTTAGTGATCTGTAAATCCAACTTTTGTCTTTCGTTGACATAAGACTGTTTGATTTCGACTACATCGATCATCTGACCCGCATATTCAATATCAAAGTTATAGCTGTTTTCATCTAATACATATCCAGTCTGTGTTGTGGTTTCTTTAATAGAATATTTACCTAACTGAAGCAATGATGAAGTTGTAACACCATCACCTGTAGTAAATGTATCTACAACATCTCCTTTGTGGAACCATACTGTTCCTTCTGGAGTAACGATATCTTCACGTGCTGTGATTTCATACGTAACACCAGATAGATATTTTTCTTTATAGACTGGTGAATAAAGTGTTCCATAATCTGTTTCGGATTCTTTAGCTCCTGACAACATTTCACCACTCTTTTCAACATAGACCTGTCCTTTTTGTGTTTTGTTGTCAAAGTTCATAAAAATTTCTGTACTTGATCCATCTACATTGATTGAAATTTCCGTATCTTTTAATACGTAACCATGTGGTGCTTTGATTTCAACCAATTTATATTCTCCATATTTTAAAGGAGCAGGTAAGTGAACAGAACCATCCTCATCGGTTTTAAATACATCTGTTGTATATTTTTTAGGATATGTCACAGTCTGAGTTACATAGTTTCCATCTGCATCTTTGATTTTGAATTCAACACCAGCAGCAGGAATACGTTTACCTGTTTCACTGTCCGTTTTATAGATGGTTAATTCGGCTTTGATTGTATCGTTATAGATATTGTAAAAATAGGTCTTTTGATCTTTATCAATCTTTACTTCAAATGGTTTTAAAATATCATAGCCAGTTGTTTCATGTTCTTTGACGATATATGTTCCATAAGGAAGATAATCACTGATTGCTCGACCATCTTCATCCGTTGTTAGTGTAGATACAACTTTGCCACTTGATTTTAGGATAATATCAAACTTAAATCCTTTACCAGGTTTTTGAACATTCGATTGGAATAATCCATATTTCTCTTTATCGATTGTCTTGGCAATTTCAATACGACCTTTAATAACCTGATCTTTGATTGTTGTAGAAAAAGTTGAAGGAGTATTATTACCTGAATATTTGAGTTCAACACTATTACAAGAACTGTTTGTTAAATATCCTTCTGGAGAAGTGACCTCACATACATTCAAAGTTGTTCCCACTGGATATTTTTTAGATTTAGCTTTTGAACCATTTGTCGTAATTGTTTCTAAAGTATTTCCACTTGAATCTTTGATGGCAAATGTTGCTCCATTGAAAGTTGCATCACCTTGCGTAGATGTTCCAGTTTCTGCATCTTGCTTTTCAACTTCGATATCAGCATATAGCAATTCAAAATTTAATTTGAAATTAGGAGAAGGATCTCTTCTGCTTGCCAGATAAATAACACGCTGATAACCTCCACTTCCATAAATAACATTGACGTCTCTTGCTCCAAAGTTTCTTGAGAAGGTAAGTGTTTTATCATAGTTTTCTGAAGTGATGGATACCGTTAAATCATTTCCATTTACAGAAGCATTAACACCATTTCCACTTGTAATAGAATAATTGCTTAATGTTCCTTTTGAATCTGTTAAAGTAACTGGAGTATTTAGTCCCATTTTGATTGTTTGGTTATTGAATGAAGGTCTTCCTTGAGGTGTACTTCTTAAGTTGTTAATTTCATTCATTTCATTTGAAATATCATATGTTGTCGTTCCATCCATATAGTACGGTTGATACCAATTGCCAGTAACAACTTGCCAGATCATGATTTGAGTAGCTACATAATAGTTTTCACTTTCATGTCCTGGATAAGAATAACCATAATAATTGATTTCCCAAATAGCTTGTCTTTGGCTTTCACTTAGTTCATCCCATTTGGCACTATCTGGAACATAATCATTACCAGCTATAAACAATTGCATCGGCTCAATACAAAATACGGTTTTATCACCAACATATAAATGTGAGATATAATCAAATCCGTACTGGTTTTCGATATAAATCATGGCATATCGTGTCCCACAGGAAGTTGTATCGGTCATCATCGTATCATTTTCATTTATGATTTGATCCGGAAATACATCTTCCAAATAGCCTAATTCTGTAATTGTATCTAAATCATTTTCTGTAGTAGTTTCTTCTGCATGTACTGTGATTATATTCATAAATGAATTCAATATCACTAGTGCAGAAAGAAAGAACTTGCTGCCTTTCTTTAATATATTTTTCATCTTCTTTTTCCTTTCATTTAGGTTGTTGCAACAAAAAAGCGAGAATTTTTCCTCGCTAAAATAATGTATTTCATTTAGATTAAGTTTTTTGATATCAAGTGATAAATATCTTTATGATAATAAGATAATATTTGCTCATTTCCATATTCTATTTTATTAAATGTTTTATCCTTTTTTTCTTTAGATAGTATTAAGTCAATTTGATTGGTACTCATATTAAGCATATTACCTTTAAGAAGTGTTTTGGGTCTTGAATAAATTCCTTCAGAAAAACCAATTGTTATTTTATTGTCCGATGTAGCAATTACACAACTGACTTTATTTTTGCGAAACCCTTCTTCGATATATAGCTCTTGTGCAAAAAAATTATTTATGTTTTCTAAAGCTGATATTTTTCTTCTAACCGAACCTTTTACACTTTTTTCACTTTGATTCTTTTTTGAAAAATCAAAATCATTTTCAGTAAGAGTATCATTAAAACATTTTTCAAAAAATTCAGAAGGAGTTAGAGTTGTATGAACGCCTACTAAATGCAAGTAGTTATCCTTGTTTGCAACTAAAATATAGTATTTGCGATTCGTAAAACATTTCGAACAAATTAGGTATTGCCGATCAATAAAGATTTTTTTATATATTTTTGATTGATCAATTATTGATTGACATACCCTTTGTTTAAATGAAATATTATTCATACAATTCTCTCTTTCTAAAATTAAAAGGCGATTGCTCGCCTTTTAAGATGTTTAGCAGTTTTCTCTGCACTGGAACAAGTTTTAGGTCTTTGTTCCGACCAATGGTATGGGTTTATAGTCTCCATACCGACTCTTCATTTATAATATATCATTTTTACTAATAAGATACAATTTAAATGAGTTTTCTTATAAATCTTTTTTATTGAATCAAACTTCCATTGCTCCAAAGATTTAATCCATAATAAGCAATGCTGTGATCATTTCGATATACTGGTTGAACAGAATAGTTTGTAATTTCAATATCACCGATGTACATTACTTCATCCAGGTAATACATTCCGCCCACCTCTGCTTCAGCCTGTGAACTATAAGTTGCATAGTAAAAGTTCGTATCCATAATCACATCACAACTTACATCTGGATTGACTCCACCAGGACAAGCATAACATGGCCTTGCTAGTTCTGGAGTAGGTGTAGATTCTACTACAGGTTCTTGTTTGGATTCAGTAGGCTTTTCAATAGGTTGACTTACAACATCTTTTTTTGATTTATCTGATGTATTGGAACTGTTTGAAGTTGAAGATTTTTGGTCTGAACCAGAAGAACTCTTAGTAGAACTTTCTTTCTTGGAATTTTGCCTTTTACCTTCCGAAGAAACACTTGTTGTTTTGAATTCACTTTTGCCCGTAACTTTTTTTTTCTGTTTTTCTTCCTTGGATTCAGGTTTCTTCATTGTATCTCCAGCGCCTGTTTTCTCATCTTTGCCAACATTTTCATGTTCACTAACTATAGCTTCATGTTTACTAACACTTAAAGAAGTATCTTCCATAAACTTTTCCACTGTTGGAACAGATACATCCTGGTTCATGTTGAAAACAATTCCAGTACCAATAAGTACACTTGAAACACAGAACGCAATTAACTTTGTCTTCATTGACTTAACCTCCAATTATATTCACTGATAATTTCTACTATCTTTAAAATACAAGTTCTTCTAAATAATTACCTAGATACAAATATTTCTACTACTTACTAAATAACAACATTTTTTCTTTTTCGGTAGGTAATAAAGATTCTTTCGGTAGGTAGGAGGGGTTTTAGGGGAGGTCACAGTCACACGTCCTGATGCAAAGACAAACTGCCCCTCCAACAGTTTGGAAACAATCACAAGTAGAAAAAAAGCAGTTGCACATTCAACTACCGCTCTTGTTCTCGTGATCTTTTCTTTGCCCAGTTTTCTAGCAAGTGAATCATAAGATCCTTTTTCTTGCCTGGTGTGAAGTCCTTGGGAAAATATTTATCGATTTCCTTCATTTGAAAAGATAACTTTTCTCTTTGATTTGGTTTTTCTTCCGATAAAGTATCTTCAATGAATTCTGTAGTTAGCTCGCCATCATGACTCAACCGCTTGAATTCCTGACATTGAGCAAGTGACGGTGTCCTTTGATTTTCAACAATCGCATTGGCTAAATCATACTGTTCGGATTCTGTTAAATATGAAAGTTCAACAGCCGGATTAAATGCAATCTTGATTTCATTTTCATGTCGTCCATCTACCATTTCCTGTAATGGTTCAATCAGATAAGTTAAGCGAATAAAACGTTGAATTTGTTTCCTACTAATTCCAACTTGTTCAGCCAATGCATAATCAGACCGATTCTCTTCATCTGACTTCGGGCCAACTTGACCCGAAGTTGTCTTATACTCAATTCCTAATTCATCATCAGGTATTTCCTCAATCCGTTTTCCTTGATGTTTCATAGCATCAAGTCGCATTTTGTAGGCATAACCACGTTCACTAGGATAAATGTTTTCACGTTGAATATTGGAATCAACCATTAAGATCGTTGCCTGGTCATCGTCCAAATCACGGATAATGACATTCATTTCTTTTCTTCCTAGCTGTGACAAAGCAAATTTACGTCTGTGACCCGAAATCATTTCATATGTTCCATCTTTTTTCGGACGAACTAATGCAGGCATCAGCATATCGTTTTCCTTAATCGAATCAATAAGCTTTGCCATATCCTCATCCATCGTGACATGGAAGGGATGTTCTTTAAAATCTGTAATCTTATCTATAGGGATTGTCATTACTTTTTCACTATTGGCTTCTTGTCTTTCTTCTTCTGTAGAAAACAAAGAGTCATAGCTAGGCAATCCTAAATCTAGTTTTGGCAAATGTGCCACCTCCTTAAAATAGAGTGAGTTGTATTGTATTTTTCATTGTTTGATGATTCCATTCATCAATGGCTTGATCTGCATTTTGTTTGTTTTGTGTCCTTGCAGAACACAAAGTACATGTAACATATTGACCATAATATCCATTGATTTTTTTACTGTCCCAATCAATCAACAAATGTGCTGCACCATGACAATAGGGACATCGTTTAATTCTAATCATTTAACAATTCAAAAGACTCAACAACGACATTGGTTGAATACTGTTTTTTACCATCTTTTTCATAAGAGCTTGTACGAAGATTGCCTACAATACAAAATCCTGTATCTTTATCACCATGTTTACAGATATCATTTGCCATATCACCAAAGGCAATACAGTTAATATAATCTGTCCATGGTTTCTTTCCATCTCGTAAACAAGCTAAAGAGAACTTCACAAAAGTATTTCCTTTTCCATTCTTGGATACTTCAATATCTCTTGTCAAAGTTCCAAATAATTCCACATGATTGTTTTTCATTCTGTTTCTCCTAACGACTCAATTCATCTTTATGTTTTACTTTTGAACTTTTTACCAATTCTTTTGTCAGATTATCATAGGCGACAGCTACTTTTGAATCTTTGGCATACGCATAGATACTTTTACCGGAAATAGATGCTTCACAGGCTTTCGTAGCTTTTGGAATGATCATATCAAATACACGAATGTTCTTTCCAAAGCTTTCTCGTATCGTATCAATCGTACTTTTGGTAATGTTGGTATTTAGATCCGCAAGTGTCATTACAATTCCAGTAATCTTCAAATTACTATTAATTTTACGCTGCACTTTATTGACCGTCTGTAACAATTTCGTCATTCCTTTAGCTGGTAAATACTGAGTTTGTACTGGTATTAGTACTTCATCTGCAGCAGACAACGCATTGACGGTAAGCATACCAAGAGAAGGTGGACAATCAATAAAGATGTAATCGTATTTATCTCTTAATGGTTCAATACAATTACTTAATGTCTGTTCCCGGTTAATGACACTGACCAAACGCATTTCAAAATCGGCCAATTCAATGTTTGCCGGAATCAGATCTACATCTTCTTCGTGATGCAAAATCAAAGAATCATAATCAATGTCATTGTCATTTATATAATCGTCCAGCATAGAAGATACAGAATGTTCTAAAGCATCATTGTTTTTCCAACCTAAGCAACTTGTCAGATCACCCTGGGGATCAAAATCAACAATCAATACATCAAATCCCTGTCGTACTAATCCAATGGCCACATTCTCAGTAGTTGTTGTTTTACCAACCCCACCTTTTTGGTTTGTGACTGCGATCACTTTACATTTACGCATAAAAAAACTCCTTTCCCACAACCAATCATTTGTTGGCTATGTAAAAGGAGCAGGGAATAAGGACATAGATTAGGCTTTTAAGAAATTCATAACTAGCTTGACCATTGTTTCTTTTTCCTCTGGTCTAGATTCGGCGATCATTAATGTAATAGCAACTAAGGCGCTATCTGAAATGATTTGCTTTTCGTCAATGATTAAATGTTGATTCTTATTCAAAAATTCAAGAAAAATAGAAGCGCCAATTCGTTTGCATCCATCTACAAAAGGATGATCTTTGACTAGAAAGTACAGTAGATTAGCTGCCTTTTCTTCAATGCTTGGATAGATTTCTTGTCCAAATACATTTTGATATACAGCTGCAATAATTCCATTCAATTTGCCTGGTTCTTTTTCAACACCAAATACATCAGAAAATCCACCATATTTCATAGAATCAATAAGAGTTCTGCACTCTTCATAGGTTAATTGGTAAATAGAGTCTTTACCTTTTGGTTTAGAAATACACCCATGATCATAATCATCAAGTAATGATAGTGCATTTGAATAGGCTTCAATGACATTCAAAACTTCTTTTTCCTCAATACCTAAAGTAGAAGCTAACATTCTGGATTGAATTGAAACAGTTTTATTTAGTACCTCAATCCTTTTTTCATTTATTGCATATCCCTTCATCATGTAGTCTTTTAATATAGAAGTGGCCCATTTTCGAAAGATAACACCATTTTGAGATTTCACACGATATCCCACGGAAATAATCATATCCAAATTATAGTATTCAATAGATCTTTGTATTTTTCTGTTTCCTTCAGTTTGAACTGTCGCAAATTTTGCGACAGTTGAATCATCTAATTCTTCTTTTAAAGCATTGTTAATATGTTTACCAATGGTTTTAACGTCTCTGTCAAATAATTGTGCAAGTTGATTACGATTTAACCATACTGTTTCATTATCTGGTGATACTGTAACATCCAGCTGTAAATCACCATTTACAAATTTAATAATTTCATTGTTCATGTTTTCTCCAATCTTTTTATATTTGAATGATTTTAATAAAGAGTTTCTTTAAAGAAACTATAGCATAGTAAGCTTTATTCATCAAAATTGTAATAATTTTCTTTCCATAACCTATGTTTTAGACTACAGAAGAGTGTATTTGGGGCAAAGTAGGCATCCAAAAGAGCATCCGAACGGTTCGGATGCTGTCGGGGGCTCCAAATTTTTTCAGGCTCCGTGCCGTAGGGTTCGAATGCACGTCAAACGCACCCAAAAATGGGGGAAAAGTGTTCGGATGACCTACGCGTATCCGAACTTTTTTGCTAATATTTTGCTAATTAGAGGGGTTCGGATGACGTCATCCGAACCATCATCCGAACCCATTTATTAGCACAAAACGGACAAAAATGAAGAAACAAAAAAGTGCCAAAAATGCCATATTTACGGCATATTTAACACTTCACGATATCAAACGGACAAAACATGGGTTCAACTCCTAAGCGATAGATCGGGTGTTCGAACCACCTCGAGGACGCCATATTTGCTATAAATAAAGTGATTTTAAAACTTTATGGCTATATATAAATTGCGGTGAAATCATTTGATTTTATCGCTTTTTTTAATTAAGCTTGAATTGAATTTTACGGAAATGCCAGCTAATAGAAATTGGCGTGATTCGAACATTTTGACTACTTCCAGCTAATAAAAATAGGCTTTCAGCTAATATTCATCTTTTAAGAACATTTGATGAGTGGCCAAACATAAGCGTATTAGAAACATAAAACAGGACAATATGAACAAACTCCTTTTACATAGCCAGGTCAATCTGGCATATGAGAAAGGAGTTTTTATTATGCACAAATGTAAAGTAATCGCAGTCACAAATCAAAAGGGTGGTGTAGGTAAAACTACAACTACAGAGAATGTGGCCATTGGTTTGGCTCGAAATGGATGCAATGTATTGATTGTGGATTTTGATCCTCAGGGCGATCTTACTAGCTGTCTTGGATGGAAACATAATGATTCATTGGAACACTCTGTTTCATCTATGCTTGATGATGGCACTTATTATTCTAGAAAAGTTGGAGATGACAAAGTAACAAAGCATGTTGTAAAAGATGGAAAAGCTGTGCTTTCTGATGCAATTTATGGTCATGAATATGAATTTAAGGAAATCAAAGCTCCAACTTATTATCAATTAGCTGATAAATCTAAAGCTTATAAAGTAGAGGCGGATGAGGAAACCGATACAATTATTTATTATTTTGAAAATGCGCGTATCGTTGTTCCAAATACAGGGGTATAAATAGTATGAAACATAAAAGAATAAAAATAGCAACTGCGCTAGTTGTAGTGGGATTAATTGGTGGAGTTATCTACAATCAGGTTACTGCAAAGAAATCTTATGACTATTCGGATTATTATGTAGAAACAAAAACGACTAAAAAAGAATCAAAAAAAGAGAATGAGGAAACTTCTGAAAAGGAGCTTCCTTTATCTTTGTTGAAACAAACAAATAAAGATGTTGTGGGTATTTTAGAATTTGATGATCGAATTATTTATGAGCCGATTGTACAAGCATCAAATAATGATTATTATGTTCGTAAGAATATCAACAAAGAATATGCAAATGCCGGAATACCATTTGTATCGGCAGATGGAAATATAGATTCAAAAAATGTTGTAATCTATGGCCATTCTAGTAAATGGGATAACATTATTTTTACTCCTTTAATGAGTTATACAGATCACAACTATTATAAAAAGCATGATACATTTAAATTTATTACTGAAGATGAAACTAAAATATATCAGATTTTTGGAGTAATGAATGTTGATTTAAATAACTTAAATGATTCTTTAGAATTTACACAAACAGAATGGGATTCAACAAACTCATTTAATGCATTTATATCAGATTCTATTAATAGAGGATTGTATAAAACTGGTGTTTCAGTGAATAAAGAAGATCAATTGATAACTTTGGTTACGTGTGATACACGTGATAACAATAAAAGAGTTGTCATACTAGCAAAACAATTAGAGGAGTAGAATATGGAATTTGCAGAATATTATAACTCGTTACGAGAATTCGAGTATTACAATTATCAAATCGACTATGTTTTATCTGAAACAAATAATCATCAGAACTCTCATTGCTACGCTCATTCAATTAATGATCCTGAACAGATGATTGAATTAAGTTTTACTGAAGATAGTATCACAGTAAACCAAGTTGCTGATTGGGACTTTAATGTAGATGATTATCTATTCGATGATTTAGAAAATGGCAAAGATATCAAATATATGAGTATCGATACTCATTACAATATCTGGTGCGCGGTTGATCAAGCGCGTGATGATATCAATCATTTTGATGGATTACAAAAATATCTATCCTATTGCCAGCAAAACGATATCACACCTATCACAATTAAAAATCTAGGTTTAGAACCTGTAGATATTTCGGATCTATATCATGAAATGAATGGCAATTATGAAATTATCGCGACATTAAGATCTTGCAACAGTGTGTTCGTTTTAGGAGAAAATGATAAAGCCCCTTCCCCATATGTTACTTGGATCACTACTGACAACCGATCAAAAGGTTATCGAAGTGGTCATTATTTCAATGATATCGAAGATGCTTTAAAAGATTTAAAACAACGTGCAATTGCAGAGATGAAAATTGAATCGAATTATCAACGTGCTTTCTTTGTTGAAAGACAACGTGATAACAGTAAATCGCGTTAGAGGTGCTGCATATGATCAGAAGCAAAGAAGACTTAGAAAAAGAACACTTTACTCCAATAAAACTATATGGGCGTGAGGTGCTATTTACTGATTTAAGAATTGATTCAAAACTTATCCCCACTGGACTCCACAAATATGAGATACGTCATGATGACGAATGCCAGGGCGAAATGGTAGAACTTTCCAAACGTATCCTAGTAAATCACTGGGGTACAATTCTTTCGGATAAGCCTATTGATTTAGGACCCGATGGATATCGAGAAATCAATGAAGATCGTGATGTAAAAGATACAGATAAAACTGTCATCACGTTAAAACAATATATGAATAAAATCAAAAATAGAGAAGAGGTGAGATAAACATGAAACCAGATGTAACTGTTATGGATTCAAAAGAATTTGTTAGAGAAGAAAGACTTTGTAAATCATGGCATTAAAAATTGTATTTATGTCGCAAAAGAGGTGGCAAACTTAGTTAGCTACCAGTCAACAGAGTTAGGTGGGGTGGCAAACTTAGTTAGCTACCAGTCAACAGAGTTAGGTGGGGTGGCAAACTCAGTTAGCCAGGGTAGCCAACTCAGTTGTCCTAATAATATAGAAGATAATACACTCTCTTTAGAAACGAAGCATTTTGGATCATATGGAAATGTTATTCTAAATGATGAATTGTATGATCGTTTGCTTATTGAGTCGGAAGAATATGCGAATGAATATATTGAACGATTGGATTCACATATTGAGATTCGACAATTACAAAAGGTATATGCTGCATATTCACCGAAACAATTTTATGTGAAGATATTGGATATGCTAGTCAAAAAAATGAATGATGCACATTCTATACTTAACGAATTAGTAAGTCTTAAACAATCAAGAGATTCAAAAAAATATCAACGCTAATTTATATCACAATGAAAGGAGATGATTGAATGGCTAAATATGAAGATAGAACAAAAGAGGCGTTCGAGCAAATAGAACAAGGTGTTAAAGATGTTTACTCATCAGAAAACTTTAGAAACTACTTAAAGTTCTTATCTAAATTTCATCAATATTCATTCAATAATTGATGCTAGTATATTTATAGGACAGGTAAAACATCTCGAATTTGATTTGATA
>ENA-ORSA01000471-ORSA01000471.1-human-gut-metagenome-genome-assembly--contig:-NODE-471-length-43954-cov-3.125196_pt1 | contig 43954 bp, 42 predicted proteins | sample MGYA00242179_ERZ509142 | MGnify/ENA primary metagenome ERZ509142 (study PRJEB26280, sample SAMEA2338659) | human gut metagenome | biome: human gut; feature: human-associated habitat; material: faeces... | reverse complement strand
CATTTTGAATTTGTGCTGGATGAGGGAAGCAGCTTTGCCGATGGGGCCCAGTTTGGGCTGCCGGGCCGGCTTTGCGCCTGCATAGGCGTGTATGAAAAAGGCTATTGCGATGTGCGCGTAACACTGCACGATAAAGGTGGGCACAGCAGCACGCCGGCATTGCCGACGGCCCTGGGCAGAATGACAAAATTGATCGAGGAAGTGGAAAAAAGGCCGTTTCCCGTTCGCCCCACGCATATTTTTTATGAAATGTATAAAGCCGCGGCGCCTTACGGCGGGCTTTGGAGCAGGGTGAAAGCGGCAAACCCGCGCTTGTTCGGACAGGGATTTTTAAATCAGCAGCTGCAATCTTTGCAGGGCAATGCTTCTGTGAGAACCACGGTGGCGGCCACGCAAATCCACGCCAGCGACACGCCCAACGTGCTGCCGCAAACGGTTTGGGCCAATTTCAACTGCCGCTTAAACCCGGGAGACACCCGGCAGGAACTGGTGGAGTTTTTCCAGGAGCTGGCCGGGCCGGATTGTGAAGTAACACTGCCGATTTCCTTTGAAGCAAGCAAAATTGCCAGCACCACTTCGCCGGCCTATCGGACGATTTCCCAATCCGTTCGCCAGGTATATGGCGAAATTCCGGTGGTGCCCTCGGTGTTTTTTGCCAGCACGGACAGCCAATATTTTAACGAACTGGCGGATGATGTATATAAATATATGCCGTTTATCAGCAATTTGAAATATACCACAACCATGCATACAACCAACGAACGGATCGATGTGGACAGCTTTGCAGAGGGCGTTCAGTTTTATGCACAGCTTTTGCGTAACGTTTGCACGCACAACGCTTAACGGAGGGGTTTGGAAAAATGGAATATTCTGTACAATTGCCTGAAAAACAAACCATAGCAGATCACTTGGCGGGCATGATCCCGTTTCGCACCATTGCATTTCGCGACCAAAGCAAAACCGAGGCTGCGCCGTTTGAAGGGCTGCATGCCTATTTGCAGAAAACCTATCCGCTGGTGCATGCAAGTTTACAGCGGACCGTTATCGGGGCATACTCGCTGTTGTATCATTGGAAAGGGACGGGCAAATCGGCAGAAAAACCGATTTTATTGATGGCGCATCAAGACGTGGTGCCGGTGCCGGAGGAAACGCTGGATCAATGGCATTATCCGCCGTTTGAAGGGATACAGGCAGAGGGTATGGTTTGGGGCCGCGGCTCGCTGGATTGCAAAAATATGCTTTGCTGCGAACTGGAAGCAATAGAAGCGCTGCTAAACCAAGGATATACCCCGAAGAGAGATATTTATTTGGCCTTTGGGCATGATGAGGAAAGCGGCGGCTTTAACGGAATGACGGCTGTGGCGGCCTATTTGAAAGAACAGGGCGTAACGCTGGATCTGGTTTTGGATGAAGGGCCGGGCTATGTGGCGGGCGAGGAGAGAAACTGCCCGGGGCAGGCGCTGGCAGAGATCGGCGTGTTTGAAAAAGGCTATGTGGATCTTCAGCTGACGGTTCGTTCAGCCGGCGGGCATGCCTCTCGGCCGGAACCGCATACGGCGCTGGGCATTTTGGCGCAGGCCATCAACGCGCTGGAAGGAAATCCGTTTCCGCTGTCTGTGCCGCAGCCTGTGCAGTGGCAATATCAAGCGCTGCTTCCGTATCTGGAAGAGGGGCCGCTGAAAGAAAACGTAAAGAATATGGAAAAAGATCCCATAGCATTGGCGCAATATTTGAGCCAAACGCCGAGAGGAAACGCCATGGTGCGCACTACAACGGCGCCCACAATGGCGCAGGCCAGCCAGCGGCCCAATGTGCTGCCGTTGCAAGCGCAGGCAACGGTGAATTTCAGGCTGAACCCGGATACCTCCTGTAAGGATTTGATGGCGCATTGCGAAAAAGCGATCGGAAACAGCAGTGTGGAGAAAACCATGCTCAGGGGCGAAGAACCTTCGCGCATTACGCCGATTGACAGCGATGCCTACCGGCAGCTTTGCCGAACGATTCAGGCGCTGCGGCCGGATTGCATTCCGGTGCCTGTGCCGGTGCTGGGCGCTACGGACAGCAGAAAATTTGAAGCCATTTGCGCGCATATTTTCCGCTTTACGCCGCTGTACACGCCGGGCCTGGCGCATACGGTGCACGGGATCAACGAAGCGATGCCGGTGGATTCTTTGCAGGAGGGCGTGCAGTTCTTTGTATCGTTGATACAACGCCTCAATGCCTAAAAACAATCGAATTTCCCAAAACCAACTGCAAAGAAAACAGAGGCAACCAAGAATTTGTTGAAATCATCTTCCATTTCATATACAATAAAGAAAATTCATAATAATGAATAATGGGAAATTATGAAGGAGGACACGGTGAGAGATTATATCATCGCGACGGATTCAGATTCCGAATTGTTGTATTCGTATGCGCAGGAGATGAAGATTCCGGTGTTTGCCATGCCGGTTACGATGGATGGCAAAGACTATGACTTTGATTTGGATATTGAGGGGAAATTCCCTACCTTTTTTGAAGATTTGAAAAACGGCTCTAAGGTTTCCACGTCCGCAAAATCGCCGTGGGAAGTGAAACAATGGTTTTTGGAGCTGTTGGAAAGCGGAAAAGATATTTTGTATATCGGCTTTTCCAACCAGTTGAGCATTCATTTTTCCAATTGCCAGCAGGCCGTGGCAGAGATAAAAGAGGAGCGCCCGGAAGCGAAGATTGTATTGGTGGATACGCTGAGCATTTCTGCCGGACAATCGCTTTTGATTCGCCGTGCGTTAAAGTTAAAGGCGGAGGGCAAAAGCCTGGAGGAAGTAGCCGAATACTTGGAAGATAACAAACTGCATAGCTGCGTATTGTTCAGCGTGGATGATTTGAACTATTTAAAACGCGGCGGCCGGTTGTCCGGTGGGGCGGCCTTTGTGGGCACGGTATTGGATTTAAAGCCCATTGTGCATGTGACGGATGATGGGAAACTGGTGCCGACGGAAAAATGCAAGGGCAGAAAAAAAGCATGGCGTCGGATGGCAGAACTGCTAGCGGAACGGTTTGATTACAGCGATCCGGATAACGAAGTGATCATCCTGTATGCCGAGCTGGAAGACGGCAAAGCGTTTGAAGAGATATTAAAGCAGGCATGCGGCGAGATAAAAACGCTTTTGTGGAAGGTAGGGCCGGTGATCGGCGGCCATGCCGGACCGGGCGTAATCGGTGTGTCGTTTTTTGGAAATCCGCGATAAAAACAGAAAGAGCCGGCGCATTGCGCCGGTTTTTTTGTCGATGGCACAAAGTTTACACCACAGGGGTAAATATGGTATAAAGAAAGCAGGCACGGAAAGGGAGAAAACGCATTGTATTTAGCATTTTACCGTCGGTATCGTCCAAAGACGTTTTCAGAGGTGGTAGGGCAAGATCCCATCATTCAAACATTGAAAAACCAGGTGGCAACGGGGCATGTTTCGCATGCTTATTTGTTTTGCGGCTCTCGAGGGACGGGCAAAACGAGCACGGCCAAAATCCTGGCCAGGGCGGTAAACTGTCAATCTCCCATAGAGGGCGAGCCCTGTGGGCAATGCAAGGTTTGCCGCATGAGCGAAGAAGAGCTGGCGGTTGATATTTTAGAGATAGACGCTGCCAGCAACAACGGCGTGGATGAAATCCGCGATTTAAGGGAAAAAGTACGGTATGCACCGGCGGTTGGGAAATACAAGGTGTATATCATAGACGAAGTTCATATGCTGAGCGCGGGGGCGTTTAATGCGCTGTTAAAGACGCTGGAAGAACCGCCGGCTCACGCAGTTTTTATTTTGGCAACCACGGAAACCCATAAGCTGCCCGCGACGATTTTGTCGCGCTGCCAAAGGTTTGATTTTAAACGCCTGCCGGATGCGCTGTTGGTAAAACAGATGCAAAAGGTGTTGGCAGAGGAAAACATACAGGCAGAGCCCGAGGCACTTTCCCTGATTGCAGGGCAGGCCCAGGGCGGCATGCGCGATGCACTGAGTTTGTTGGATCAATGCGCCGGCATGGCGGGCGGATTGCTTACGCTGGAAAAAGCACAGCAGGTGCTGGGCGCAGCAGGCCGGGAAAACGTGGCTGAAATTGCGCGGAGCATACAGGCGCGGGATGTTAAAGCGACGTTGGAAAAAGTGCAGCGTTGCTATGAAAACGGGGCGGATTTATCCGTATTCGTGCGCGAGATGATAGATTTTTACCGGCAGGAAATGATCTCTGCCGCAGAAGCCGGAACAGGACAGTTTGCCATGCAGGCAGTATTGACCCTGGCCCAGGCGGAAACGGATATGAAGCTGTCTCCCAGGCCCAAAACGCAGCTGGAAGCGGCGCTTGTGAAGCTTTGCATGCCAAAGATGAGCCAGGGAGAAACGCAGCTTTTGCAAAGAATTGAGCAGCTGGAACAGCAGATAAAAGATTTGCAGCGCAGCGACGTGAGAAAAACAGCGGCGGAGGAAACGCACATACAGCCGGCCGAGCCCGGTATGCCGGAGGAGGCGCCGCCCTGGGAAAGCAGCCCGCCGTGGGAGGAAGCGCCGCCGATGCAGGAAGAGGACATGCGCCCTCCCTGGGAAACGACGGAAAACCCTTTGGAAAAGCAAAAAAGAAACATACAGAAAAAACAGCCGCAGCAGAAACCTCGGCCGGTTCAAACGGAAAACCCTGCACGGGGGGATTCTATTTTGGACCAGATTTTTGCGGTCTTTTCCAAAAAACAGCCGGGGGCAGCGTATTTTCTAAAGCGGGCGGAATCCGCCCGGCAGGACGGGGAGACGCTTTGGCTGGAGTTTGCCCCGGTGAATGAAAACCTTGTGCAGGCGCTGCGTCAGTTTCAACAGGATTTGGAACAGGCGGCAGAGCAAGCGCTGGGCAGCAAAGTGGAAATCCAGTTCAAAATACAAAAGCCGGAAGAAATGGAAAAAACAGATGTGCAGGATGTATTGAAAAAAGCACAGCAGGCTTTTGGCTTGGAAATAGAAATGGAAGAATAAAAGAAAAGAGGAAAACACAATGGCAAGAGGCGGAATGGGCAATATGCAGCAGCTGATGCAGCAGGCACAGCGCATGCAGCAGCAAATGGCACAAAAACAGGCGGAATTGGCAGAGCAGACCGTGACGGCGCAAAGCGGCGGCGGCATGGTTTCCGCCACGGTAAACGGGGCACACGAGCTGCTGTCTCTTTCGATTGATCCGGACGTGATTGACCCTGACGACAAAGAGATGCTGGAAGATATGGTCGTGGCGGCGGTAAACCAGGCAATGCAAAAAGCGGACGAGATGGCGCAGCAGGCGATGAGCAAGCTGACCGGCGGGCTGAATATCCCGGGGCTGAGGTAAATGAGCTACAGCATAGAATCGCTGTCTTTATTGACAGAGCAGCTTTCCCGGCTTCCCGGAATTGGGGGCAAAACGGCGCAGCGGTTGGCATATCATATTTTGACCATGCCGAAAGCTAAGGCGCACGAATTGGCGGCCAGCATTGAAACGGCCACAGAACATGCCAGGTTTTGCAGCATTTGCGGCAATTTAACGGATCAGGATCCTTGCAGCATTTGTACCGATGCCACAAGGGATGAATCTGTAATTTGCGTGGTGCGCGACGCACGGGACGTGATGGCGATGGAACGCGGCCGCGTATTTCGCGGTAAATACCATGTGCTGGGCGGCACATTGTCTCCGATGGATGGGATTGGGCCGGATCAGCTTCGCATCAAAGAGTTGTTGGCCAGGCTGAACGGCGTAAAGGAAGTGGTCATTGCCACAAACCCCGATGTGGAAGGGGAGGCAACGGCGGTATACCTTTGGCGGCTGCTCTCGCCCATGGGGATTCGTGTATCCAGAATTGCGCACGGCGTGCCGGTTGGCGGAGATCTGGAATATACAGACGATGTAACGCTGCAAAAGGCCATGGAAGGCCGGCGAGAAATGACATAACAAAACCCCCTGCTTTGGTGAAAAGCAGGGGGTTTTTATAAAGAACAAAGAGAGAACAGCGGGTATGACAACCGCGGCTTTTCTGCAAAACGCGAAAAATAAAACGATCAAGCCATACGGTATTGCGTGTTTGTTTGATAATCGCACAGCAAAGCATCGTAAACAAGCCGGTAGCCGTTTTCGTTGGGGTGAATGCCGTCTTCGCAAAGAAGATCGCGATAGTTGCGTTTATCCAAAAAAGCAGAACGAACATCCACAAGCGGACAATTGGTTTGATAGGCAAGCTTGATGACGGTTTCGGAATAGAGCTCTTGGTACCGATAGATCATCTGTACATCGCCCAGCCAGCGCAGGATGCGGTTTTGATCCAGCCCGCCTTTTTGCGTAAACCAGGCAAAATACCGATCGGCATCGATGGGAGGCAGGGTGAGCAAAATGGGGCTGATGTGATGCGCACGCAGCGATTGGATCATCTGGCGGTATAGCGCGGTAAACCGGGAAAGCGGCGTGTGCGGCGTATGCTCCCGGTCCGGCGCTTCGGCAATGGTTTGCCAATTGAAATCGCAATCGTTTCCGCCAAACTCCAACAAAGCATGACTATGGCTGGGGAGCTGCGGCATACGGGTTTGCAAAATGCGGCTGCCCTTTTCAATGGTGCTTCCGAATTTTGCATAGTTTGAAACCTGCACGGGGAATTGGGCTTCAAAGCGCTTCATCCACTGGGGCGCCGTGAAACGATAATGCTTTGTTTTTGTATCCAACAAAGTTGCTTTCATGATGGATGTACCAAAAATTTGAATGGAGCCGGCCATAACATACCTCCCGAGCAAATGGAATATCTAGTATTTAATACTATATTATCTGTATAATATGATTATTTCAAGCAAATGTTGTAAAAATATTGTGACGTTTTTTCTACTATGTTATACTGTTGCCAAAAAGGAGGCGAATATGCTTTCATGAAACCCGATTTTTCCGAGATTGTTCATTATCATTGCCTGCGTTGGCAGGAACTGCCGGATTTGTCTCTTTATATGGATCAGGTGCTCAGCATTTTGGAAAAACAGCTCGGCGTGTTGGCTTGCGGCCCGGAGGATAAACAGCTGACAAGCACGATGATAAACAATTATGTAAAACACAAGGTGATTCCCGCGCCTGTGAAAAAAAGATATGAAAAGCAGCATCTGGCCAGTTTGATGATGGTGTGCATTGCAAAGCAGGTGTTAAGTTTAACGGAAATTGTGCAGATGATGCGCTTTTTAACGCAGACGGCAGAGATGGAACAGGTATACGATTCGTTTTGTGAGATTTTAGAGCGGGCGCTGCAAAAGGTGTTTGCTGCGCAGCAAACAAAAGAGGAGCCGGAGCAGGAGATTGCGGCGGAAATGATGAAAACACTGGCCGGCGCTTTTGCCAATAAATTGTATTTGCAGCGCATGTTATTACAACAGCAAACGGAAAAAGCCGAATAAAACACTCGGCTTTTTTCTTTTAAAGAGAAAGTATAAAAACCTCCCCTCCCGGGCATACTGGGAAAAAACAGCAAGGGAGGAAAACAATGTTAGAAGAAAAAACAAAGGGGAAGGCCCTTTCCCAAAACAGCAATGAATATTTGAAAAAAGCATTGGCGGCTTGGAAGGACGCGCAGAATTATTTTGACAACGTGGCGGATCCGGACTTGATAGAATTCGCCGTATACGATATGCAGGCGGCGCAAAGACGCTATGAATATATGTTAAAATGCGTTAAACGAGGGGAAATCGATCCCTGGGCCGCAACGCCTGCGCTTTCCCAAGAACAGAGAAACGCAAAGGAACATACAAAGCGGATAGACAAGCAATTGATTTGGAAAATGATGCATCAAGGCCGCGAGGACAATCGGCAGGAACCAAGCGCGCAAGACATAAAACAAACGCCGCAGACATAAAGTAGGAACAAAAAGGGAAAGGCGCGTGGGCAGATGGCAGTTTCCGTTTCTACTGTGTTGGCGTTTTTGGCGGCGCTATGCCTGGTATTTTTGCTGGGGAAAATTTTGGGGAAACCTGCCAGATGGATCGGGCGGCTGTTGATCAACGGCGCGGCAGGAGGGCTTGTGCTGTATTTAATCAATCTGTTTGGCGGGGTGTTCGGCCTGCACGCGGCGCTAAACCCGTTTACGGCCCTGGTGGCCGGCACATTGGGGCTGCCTGGCGTTGCGCTGGTGCTTTTGGGTCCGGTGTTGCTGAGCGTATAAAATGCTTGCAATCGGGCAAAGAGCATGGTATAGTGAAACACAATAAAGGGGAGTAACTCGCCATCTCGGTTTTGTTGTTCGTCATCACGGCATATCGCCCGGGCAACAATCATCTTTGAGAGTAAGACCTTTGTTCCAACAGGGGACAAAGGTTTTTTTGTGCCCTGAAAAGAGTAGGAGGCATGAAAGTATGGAGTTTTGGCACACAAAGACAGCGGCGCAAACGATGAAAACGCTGCACACAACAGACAAAGGGCTGTCTGAAAAACAGGCGCGGCAAACGCTGGAAACGCACGGCGCCAATGAATTGAAACATGCAAAACCCAAAAGCGTAGGGCGTATGTTTTTAGAACAGATGACAGACGTAATGATTCTGGTTTTGCTGGCGGCGGCCGCGATTTCTGCCTGTTTGGGAGAAGCGGTGGACGCGGCGGTAATTTTATTTATCGTGGTGTTAAACGCCATCATCGGCGTGGTGCAGCAAAAGCGGGCGGAAAAATCGCTGAACGCGTTAAAAGAGCTTTCGGCGCCCAATGCCAAGGTGATCAGAGACGGCAAAGAACTGAGCGTGCCCGCCAAGGAACTGGTGCCGGGAGACTTAGTCTTGCTGGAGGCGGGCGATGTGGTGCCTGCGGATTTGCGGCTGGGGATGTCTGCCAACTTAAAAGTGCAGGAAGCGGCGCTGACGGGGGAATCCCTTCCGGTGGAAAAGGATGCCACGGCGGTTTTAGATGAAAAGGCGCCGCTGGGCGATAGAATCAATATGGCGTTTTCCTCCAGTGTGGTTACATACGGCAGAGGCAGCGGCATTGTGGTGGAAACCGGGATGCAAACCGAAGTGGGGCGCATTGCGGAAATGCTGATGAGCGAAAAAACAAGACCCACGCCGCTGCAAATGAAATTGGCAAAGCTGGGCAAAGTGTTGGCCATGGCGGCCATTGGCATTTGCGTTGTCATTTTTGTCGTGGGGCTGCTATATGGCAAGCCGGTATTGGATATGTTCTTTACGGCGGTATCACTGGCGGTGGCGGCCATTCCGGAGGGCTTGCCGGCCATTTCCACCATTGTATTGGCAATGAGCGTGCAGCGCATGGTAAAGCGAAACGCGATCATCCGCACCCTGCCTTCCGTGGAAGCGCTGGGCAGCGCTACGGTGATTTGTTCGGATAAAACCGGCACGCTAACGCAAAACAAAATGACGGTTACGCATCTGTTTTTGCAAGGGAAAGTCGTGCCCGTTGCGGAGGCAGCGCAGCTGGATCGTCGGGGGATAACGCTGCTGGGCCGGATTGCGGCGCTGTGTAACGACGCCAGGATCGTGCAAAAAGAAGGCGGCACCATGGCGGTGGGCGATCCTACGGAAATTGCGCTGATGGAAGGGGCTAAGGCCCTGGGGCTTTGCAAACAGCAGGAAGAAACGGAGGCGCCGCGTTTGGCGGAATATGCCTTTGATTCGGACCGCAAATTGATGAGCACAGTACATAAAGATGAAAACGGGCTGGTTTCCTATACAAAGGGCGCGCCGGACGTACTGCTTGGCCGGTGTACAAAGATATGGGAAAACGGAGCGGTGCAGGCGCTGACCGAGGAGAAGAGAGAGGAAATCTTGCAGGCCAACGATAAAATGGCTGAACAGGCGCTGCGTGTTTTGGCCATGGCCTATAAACCGATAGACAGTGTGCCCCAAGGCCAGGCGGAATTGGATGGCCTGGAACAGGATCTGATTTTTGTCGGCATGACGGGGATGATCGATCCGCCGCGGGAAGAAGCGAAAAAAGCGGTGGCGCTTTGTAAGCAGGCCGGCATTCATGCCGTGATGATCACGGGCGACCATAAGACAACGGCGGTGGCCATTGCCAAAAGCCTGGGCATTTTAACAGAGGGAAAACAGGCGATTACAGGACAGGAACTGGATGCGCTTTCGGATGAGCAACTGGCAGAGCGCGTGGAGGATATTGCCGTGTATGCCCGGATTTCGCCGGAACATAAGGTGCGCATTGTGAAGGCCTGGCAGGAAAAAGGCCATGTGGCCGCGATGACGGGCGATGGCGTAAACGATGCGCCGGCACTGAAAAATGCGGACATCGGCTGTGCGATGGGCATTGTGGGCACGGAAGTGGCCAAGGAAGCAGCGGATATTATCCTGACGGATGACAACTTTGCCACGGTGGTTTCCGCGGTGGAAGAAGGCCGGCGGATTTATGACAACATTTTCAAAAGCATTGCATTTTTGCTGTCCAGCAACATCGGGGAGGTATTGACCCTGTTTATAGCGACCATGCTGGGCTGGGCAGAGCCGCTGCTGCCGGTGCATTTGTTATGGGTCAACCTGGTAACAGACAGCCTGCCGGCCCTGGGCCTGGGCGTGGACCCTGCGGAAAACGACATTATGCAGCCCAGAGAAAACAGACGGGATAAGCTGTTTAGCAAGGGCATGGTATACCGCATTTGCTATCAGGGTATTATGGTTGGCGCGCTGGCGCTGACAGCCTTTAGAATCGGATTGCATAGCGGGGTGGAAACGGCACGAACCATGGCGTTTGCGGTATTGGCAATCAGCCAGCTGGTGCATGCGTTTAACGTGCGCAGCGTAAAGCACAGCGCATTTTCCGGCGCGGTAGGTTCAAACGGGAAACTGGTGCTGGCAACAATTGTATCGCTGGCCATTATGCTGTCGGTATTGCTGATCCCGCCGTTCCACGGATTGTTCAACACGGCCGTTTTAACGGGGAAACAATGGCTTTGTGTGGCGGGGCTGTCCTTGGCGCCGCTGGTGATTGTAGAATTGTTCAAACTGCTGCATATCAACGGGGAAAAATAAAAAAAAGAGGCCGTATAGGCCTCTTTTTTATGCTTTCAAAAGGGTAGTATGCATGTTTTTGGCAAGAAAGCGCTGTCATGAAAGATAGAAAACAGAATATAGATAAAGATGTAAAGAAAACAGAGATAAAACGCTATTCATGAAGCTCGATGGGCAGGCCATCCGGATCAAAGCAGAAAGCAAAGCGTTTGCCGGAAAATTCGTCGTAGCGGATGGGCTGGGGTTCTACGCCTTTTGAATGAAGATAACAAACCGCCTGCTCCACATCCTGCACGGCAAAGGCCAGATGGCGCAAGCCGCAAGCCTCCGGATAAGTGGGTCGCGCAGGGCTGTTTGGCTTATAAAACAATTCCAATTCACAGCCGCTGAGCTGAAGATCCAATTTGCAGTCTTGCTTATCCGGGCGAACGTTTTCACGGAGAACGGGAAGCCCTAAAATATCGACATAAAAGGAGCGGGCTTTTTGATAATCGGATACGATGATAGCAACATGATGAAGTCTTGAAAACATAAAGAATCCTCCTTAAACAGCATGTATCAACGCGGCAATTTTCTCAGTCGTTTGCCGAGCGGAAAGATGGGTTGTGTCTATTTTTATTGATGTTACGGAATGATAAAGCGGTAAGCAAGAAAGATTTTTGGGGATGATTTCCGGCTACCGTAGGCCGCTGGCAATCTCCGTTTATAGGTGTTATTTTAACACTTTCGACTAATAAACCAATGCGATTTTAAGGACTTCTTCCGAAAAGCTACAAAAAGAAAAATATTTTTTGAAGAAATTTTTATCCTAGATGGTTCGAGAGAACAGAACATAGGAGAGATTCCGATTACAAAGGGAGGAATTTAATAGATACATCATATGTTTGAAGATCATCCGCTTGTTCCAGTTACGAAGATAAACGGTTGCATCAGCCAGTATCAATCTCCACCCCAAGTATTTATGGTTGCAAAAAGTTGACTTGTGTCGGCAGACCGTGGTTTTTCCAACACCCATAGGACCATGAATCAAAATCAAGTGTTTCATAAAGAAAAAATTCCTTTGCAAGATGGTTTATTATCATTTTGCAACAAAAAAGAGCGGCAAACAAGGGGAAAGGGGCGGCTTTTTGTGTGTAAGGCCCGGACGGGAACGTTAGGCGCATGCATACATAAGATCAAAAACGCTGCTTTGTGCGAAAAGTAACGAAGGTTGACTTTCTTTTTATTCATTCGGTATAGTACAATCAATGAAAATTTTTGTACTCTAAGAGGAGGAGTATCACGATGAGAAAGATCGGGATCTTGACAGGCGGCGGCGATTGCCCCGGCCTAAACGCTGTAATCCGCGGCGTGGTGGAACGTTGTGCCACGCAGGATGTGCAGGTCTTCGGCTACCATGAAGGCTGGCGCGGCGTTTTGAATCAAGAGGGCCACTGGATGGACCAGGCGGAAGTGGAAAACATCCAGAGCATGGGCGGCACGATTTTGCGCACCAGCCGCACCAACGTAATGCAGATGGAAAACGGCCCTGCCTTGGTGAAAAAGAGCATGGAAGATCTGGGCCTGGAAAGCATTGTGGCCATCGGCGGGGACGATACGCTGGGCGTGGCCAACCAACTGGGGCAGATGGGGATGCCGATGGTGGGCGTGCCGAAAACGATTGACAACGACCTGAACTGTACGGACTATACCTTCGGCTTTGATACGGCAGCCAACGTTGCGATGAAAGCCATGGACGACCTATGTACAACGGCGGCCAGCCATTCCCGCGTGATGGTTGTGGAGATCATGGGACGAAATACCGGATGGATTGCGGTGCAGAGCGCCATAGCGGCCAATGTGAATGTATGCGTTATTCCGGAATTCCCGCTGTCGCTGGACGAAATCTGCAAGCGCGTAAAAAAACGGTTTGATGACGGAAAGCATTACAGCATTGTGGCCTTGGCAGAAGCGACGAGAATCAAAGGCCTGGATGAGGATTTAGAGCGGTTGGAAAAGGATTCGTTTGGAAACTACAAATATCCGGAAAGAAACATCGGCCAGCGGCTGGCAGACGCCATTGAAGAAAAAACCGGCCTGGAAACCAGACACATCGTACTGGGGCATTTACAGCGTTCCGGGGCACCCACGCTGTTTGACAGGGTGCTTGGCGTAAGGCTGGGCGTAAAGGCGGCGGATTTGGCCTTGCAAAAACAATACGGCAAAATGGTGGGCTTAAAGGGCACAGAGATAGTGGCAGTTTCCCTTGCAGAAGCGGTGAATATGCGCAAGGAAGTGGATGAAGAACTGTATTCTATCGCCGAAATGTGTTGCAGGTAGGCAAAAGAAGGCGTATGATAAACGTAGCTGTTCCGAAGGGAGCGGCTACGTTTCATTTTATCAGGAGATAGGAGGGAAACAGTTGATAAAAGGAAAAAAACGTATGTTATGCGGGTTGATGGCAGTATGCTGCCTTTTGGGGCTAACCGCATGCCATAAGGCCGAAGAGCCGGCGCCCACCGTAGAACCGGCGCCCACGGCAGCCAGCGGCCAAAACCCGTTGCAAAATGCTGTGATTGATTATTTGAACCAAAGGGATAACAGCGTGGCCAAAGCGAACGAGATTATGGAAGCCTATCAGCCCGCAGAGGGGGAAACGGACTATACGAATTTGATCAATTCGCTGTTCGCGCCTAACTTTAAGGCGGATGATGGGCTTGTGGATTTGCTGCAATCTATGGTAAAATCTGAACAGACAGAGACGGGATTTCACATGTCCGGCGAAAACGGGGGCAGCGGCGATCTCGTACTGGAAGGAAATCTGTATACCTATCATTTTCAAGAACAGGTGCAAGACCAAGACACTGTAAAAACAATTTCTCATGTTGCGACCCTGCGAAAAGACGGCAGCCAGCTGGATGCAAAAAGCGAAAGCACGGCGCAGGGCGGCGTTCCTATTTTGGTAAACTGGCTTCAGGTAAGCAAAGAACAAGGTTCCTATCAAGTTCAGCAATTTTATACAAACGATGGCGGCAGTACGCATCAATTGATTCAAATGAGATTTCAAGAAGGCCAATTGGAATATGCTGTTTATGAAAACGTTGAAACCAAACCAAACAGCATTTTTGAACAGGGCACGGGCTTTTTACAGGCCGGCTTTGTGACAAAAGTGACGCTGAAAGACGGAAAAGTGACCGTGAACAACGACGGAAAAGAGCTTGTGTTTGGCGGATAAGAGGATGTTAAACCGCAAATGCGGTACGATAATTTAAAGGAGGATGGAGTTATGAGGAACAAGGAAATTGCCATCATTGGCGCGGGGAAAATCGGTCGGGGATATTTGGCGGATTTATTTTCCAGAGCCGGGTATCATTTGATTTTTATCAACGGATCTCCGGTAACCATTGATAAACTGCGCGCACAGGGCCACTATACGCTGTTTACCGCAAAGGCGGATGGACTGGATAAGCGTGTGATAGACGGCTTTGAAGCGTACAGTTCCAAACGCGATTTTGAGGATTGCGTAAAACGCCTTCAAGATGTGGATTTAATGGCAGTGGCGTTGTATCCGGGCGCATATCCGGCAGTGGCGGATCTGCTGGCCAAAACCATTGAACAGAGAATGGCCTCCGGATTAACAGAGCCGATGAACGTGATGTTCTTTGTAAACATGGTGTTCACCGCCCGCACTTTCAGAAAACTGTTGCGTGAACGGTTGGATGATACGGCCTGGGCCTATTTCGAAAAGAATGTCGGTTTGATTGAAGCACTGACGCACCGCGGCGGCTATAACCCGACCAAGGAAATGTTGGCTGAAGATCCGCTGTGTATTTCCACGGGCGAGGGAGAAGTGCTGCCGGTAGGCGATTGCTTTGTGGGCGAAAAGCCGGATATGCCGTATATGCAGTTTGTAGACCGCATTGAAGGACGCATGGTGAAAAAGATCTGGTGCGGCAATATGCGTCATTGTACCACGGCGTGCATCGGGAAAGCACATGGTGCCAAATATACTTTTGAATGCGCCAATGACCAGTATGTGCGTAAGTGTGCGGATTATGCTACGGTTGAGGCGAAGTTTGGCATCGCCAAAGAATTTGGGTTTACACAGGCGGAAATTGATGATGGAATAGGTCTGAATTGGGAAAACATGAAAAACCCCAATGCCAAGGACGATGTGGATCGCGTGTGTGCAGATCCGATTCGCAAACTGGGGCATGACGAGCGGTTTATCGGCCCGGCGCTTTTGTGCTTAAAATATGGTATGCTGCCGTACTTCCTTGCCAGAGGCGCAGCGTATATGCTGAGATATGAAAATGAAAACGATGCCAACGCTGTGGAAATTCAGGCTTACAGAAAAGAAAACGGCGATGAAAAGACCATCTTGAAATATTGCGGATTGAACCGTGAGATAAAAGATGAGGATACGTTGTTCCAACTGATCCTTGGCCAGATGGAGGAATTGGAAGACCATGACTGGCAAGGCCCCAAAGATTGGCAAAAGGTAGACTAAATAAAAAAGCAGGCGGTATGCCTGCTTTTTTATTGCAGTTGTTTTGGCAAAACAGGAGAGAACGGGAAAATCGTTTAAAACAAAATGCTCAGAAACAAAAAACCGCCCGGTTGGGCGGTTTTCTGCGCAAGAACATTTGCCGTGTTTTTGCCCGGCGCTGTGGCCGGAGGTGCGATAGCGTGCGTTATTGCACATGATCGCGGCTTTGTTTGTTTTGCTGTTTGACTTCAGAAGAATCAAACGAAGAAGCGTTCTGTGCATTTTGGGCGCTCTGTTTGTTTAACTGCTGGGTCTTTTGCATTTTATTCTTTTTTGCCATGATGTCTCACCTCGTTTTTAGTATGGGAAAAACAAAAGAGACTATGCTGGCAAATGCTTACAAAGAAAAATGGAAAAAACAGGAAAATAAAAAAGACGCCCGAAAGCGTCTTTTTTGCGAAATTACATTTTTTCCGGCAAGAGCTTGTTGAGCACTACGCCCAAGATGGCACAGATTGCGATGTTGGAGATGGTAAAGGACTCCGTAATCTGAATGCCGCTGGACAAGCCCAAACCGCTGACCAGCATAACGGCCACGATCATCAGGTTGCGGCTATGCGTGAAGTCCAGCTGGGCTTCCACCAACGTGCGCATGCCGATGGCGGAGATCATGCCGAACAGGATGATGGAAACGCCGCCCATAACCGGGCTGGGAATGGAGGACAGGAAGGTTTGGAATACGCCGAAGAAGCTCATGATAATGGCGAAAACGGCGGCGATGCGCAAGGTGGCGGGGTTGTAGTTTTTGGTAACGGCCAATACACCGGTGTTTTCACTGTAAGTGGTGTTGGCAGGACCGCCCAGGAACCCGGCTACCATCGTGGCCAAACCGTCGCCCATCAGGGTGCGGTGCAAGCCGGGGTCTTTCATAAAGTTTTGGCCAACCACAGCGCCGTTGGTGGTGATGTCGCCGATGTGTTCCATGAAGGTAACCAGCGTGGTAGGCGCGATGATGAGGATGGCGGAAAGATCAAATTTCGGGAAGATGAATTTCGGTGCGCTAAAGCCGAGGTTGGCAGTGGCGAATACGGAGAAATCCACCTGGCCGAAGATGGCTGCAACGATGTATCCCACGCCGATGCCGAAGACGATGGGCACGAGCTTGAAAAAGCCTTTGCAGAAGATGGAAACGATGATCATCGTGGCCACAACGGAGATGGCGATGACCCAGCGCATCCACAATACATCCGACACGGCGGTGGGGGCGGAGAGAATGTTGTTAAAAGCGGTAGGCGCCAGGGTCAGGCCGATGACAACAATCATGGGGCCTGTTACAACCGGCGGGAAAAAGCTGGTGACGCGTTCTACGCCAAAGCATTTGACCAACAGGGCCAGCACCAGATACAAAGCGCCTGCGACGATGATGCCGCCCGTGACATACGGCAAAGCCGCCTGATAGGAAGCAAGCGCGGTGTAGTTTTCCGTGCCGGGCGCAACGTTGCCATACATTTGGGCGGTAATTTGAATGACGCCGATGAAAGCAAAACTGGAACCGACAAACACGGGCACCTTTCCTTTGGTGCAAAGATGGAATACAAGCGTGCCAAGGCCGGCTGTAAACAACGCAACGTTGGGATCCAGGCCTGTGAGAATAGGCACCAAAACCGTTGCGCCAAACATGGCGAACAAATGCTGAATGCCCAATAATAGGTTTTTGCCAACACTGACATTGCCGGCAGACTGCTGCTGCATAAAAAATCCTCCTTTTGCCGGATCATCCGGACGTATTGTTTTACCCCATAAAAAAGCCCTATCGGGATGGGCAAATTTGCACTTGCCACAGTTCAGACAGGAGAAAGGGAAATATTTATTACTAAAAAGTATATCATAAGGGCTTGTCTGCCGACAATGAAAAATCCACAATTTAGACGAAATTTTGACCAGATTTTACACAAGAAAAGCGCATTGCTTGCGAGGGGGAGGCGGTCGTGATATACTAAAAAATATAATTGTGCTCGATCTCTTCAAAGACATTGGGACAGACGGTTGGCAAAAGTTCCAAAAAGCGAAGAGATTTTTCTTTTTAAACAAACTGTGATTGAACATGAGGGCCGGAAGGAATAAAAAGCGATGAGATTTGAGGAGCTTTCTTTATCAGAACAAACCAGAAACGCAGTAGCGGATATGGGATTTACGGAAATGACGGAAGTGCAGGAAAAGACCATCCCGGAGATGATGGAAAACCGGGACGTGATTGCCAAAGCACCCACGGGAACGGGAAAAACCTGCGCATTCGGCATTCCGATTCTGGAACGTATTGATGAGGAAAGCGACGCGCTGCAATGCTTGATTTTATCGCCGACCCGGGAATTGACCAGCCAGATCGCAGAAGAACTGCGGGCTTTGGCAAAATACAGGCCCAATGTGAGAATTGTCAGCATCTACGGCGGGCAGGCCATGGACCGGCAGATGAAACACCTGCGCAGAAAGCCGCAAATCATCGTGGCTACGCCGGGGCGGTTGATCGACCATATGCGCAGAAAGACGATTAAGTTGCACAGCCTGAAAACCGTAGTGCTGGATGAAGCGGACGAAATGCTGGATATGGGCTTTATAAAAGACGTGACGGGAATTTTGGACCGGTGCCCGAAGAAAAAACAGGTGGTTATGTTTTCCGCTACGATTTCGCGGGAAGTGATGGATGTATCCTGGCTGTATCAGCGGGACGTGGTGGAAATTACAGTGCTGCCCAAAGAAGAAAGCAAGCCGAAAATAGCGCAATACAGCTTGCAGGCAGAGGGCGAACAGAAGCTTTTTGATTTGGCCCGGATGATAAAACAGGCCGATTGGCAGCGGGTGATGGTGTTTTGCAACACAAAATATATGGCAGACCGGCTGGCCAAGCGCCTAAAGGCCAGGGAGATTGACGCGGATTGCCTGCATGGAGATATGAGCCAGGGCGTGCGAAATAAGGTGATGCGGGCGTTTAAGGAGGGCAAGCTCTCTGTGCTGGTGGCAACGGACGTGGCGGCCAGGGGCATAGACGTGGAAGATATTGACGCCGTGATTAACTTTGATATTCCCAAAGACAACGCTTCGTATCTGCATAGAATCGGCAGAACGGGGCGCGCCAAAAAAGAAGGCGTAGCCTATTCGTTTGTTTCCATTACAGAACAGGGGCGCTTGGATGAAATTATGCGCTGGACCAAAACGGAGATTGTGTCGATGAAACTCAACGAACAAGGGCAGCCGGAGCCGGCGCCCAAGCAGGAAACCAAAAAGCCGGTTATGATGCCGCGCAGGCGCAGACGGCGCAGATAGAAGCAAAAGAATATAAAAATTATACTTGACGATCAGGGGGAAAGTTTGATATACTATCATCTGCAAGCCAATGGATTATTGAAGTACAATGGTTGATTGGCGATATAAGCCGAAGTGGTGGAATTGGCAGACGCGCTGGACTCAAAATCCAGTTCTGGCAACAGAGTGTGGGTTCAAGTCCCACCTTCGGCACCAACGGAAAACACCGATTGCAAAATCGGTGTTTTGTTTTTTCTCTAAAAACAGGAAGGAGATGGATTGCTGTGATAGACATTGAAACATACCTGGCAGAATGCAAAGCAAAGCTTTATCAAACCTATGGCGAGCGGCTGTTGTATATGGGTTTACAGGGCAGTTACTTGCGCGGAGAGGCAACGGAAAAAAGCGATGTAGATCTTGTGGTGGTGCTGGAAGAGATGAGCATAGCGGACTTAGACGCCTATCGTTCTGTTGTTTTGTCTTTGGAAGAACCGGAGAAATCCTGTGGGTTTGTTTGTGACAAAACCGATCTTTTGCATTGGAATCCGCTGGAAATCTGGCATTTTCTGAACAGCACAAAGGATTATTACGGCAAATTGAGCGATTTGGTGCCCGCCTATACGCAAGAGGATATTCGTAATTTTACCAAGATGAGCCTCAACAACCTGTATCATACCCTTTGCCACAGCTATATTCATGAGGAATGCGAGGCTTGCGTGGCGATGTTGCCGGGGGCGTATAAAAGCGTATTTTTCATTCTGCAAAATTTGTATCATCTGAGAAAAGGCGGGTATATTCCGATAAAAGCGCAATTGCTGCCGCTGTTGTCCGGGAAAGACAAAGATGTTTTGCGGCGGTCAATGGAACCGGGCCGCGGAGGAAAAACGGATTTTCAAGAGGATTTTGCTTTGATTTTTGCCTGGTGCCGGGAGACGATGCACAATCTTTGATGTGTGGTATGCCGACGGATGAAAAAAGAAATCAACCGGCAGACAGCGCGTAATTTATAGACAAATTAAGAGAAATTAGCCGAATATATGTTCGCAATGGAGAAAAGTGCGTTATAATCTATAATACAGAAAAGCGAAACGGGAGATTGGCATGCAAAGGTCTTTGTTTGAAAATACAATATCCGATCCGTTGGCCAGCCGGCTGCGGCCGGAAACGCTGGAAGAATATGTAGGGCAAACGCACCTTTTGGGCAAGGGGAAAGTGCTGCGACAGCTGATTGAGCGCGACCAGGTATGTTCGATGATCTTTTGGGGGCCGCCCGGCGTGGGGAAAACAACGCTGGCGCGCATCATCGCGGAAAAAACCAAAGCCCGATTTGTGGATTTCAGCGCTGTGACCAGCGGAATGAAAGAAATTAAAAAGGTGATGGAACAAGCGGAGCGCAGCCGGCTTTTGGGGGATAAGACGCTTTTGTTTGTGGACGAAATTCATAGATTTAACAAAGCCCAGCAGGATGCGTTTTTGCCGTTTGTGGAAAAGGGCAGCATTGTGCTGATCGGCGCTACAACGGAAAATCCGTCGTTTGAGGTAAACGCGGCTTTGCTCAGCCGGTGTAAGGTGTTTGTGTTGCAGCCGCTATCAACAGAGGATTTAACGGCCTTGTTGCGCCGCGCGATGACAGACCCGCGCGGATTTGGCACGCAGAAAATCGAAATGGAAGAGGATTTGATTTCCCTGATTGCGGGCTTTGCCAACGGGGATGCGCGCACGGCGTTAAACACGCTGGAAATGGTGGTTTTAAACGGAGAAAAGCAGGAAGATACAACGCGGATCAGCCGGGAAATTGTGGAGCAATGCATCGGCCAAAAATCGCTTTTATACGATAAAAACGGGGAAGAGCATTATAATTTGATTTCGGCCCTGCATAAATCCATGCGCAACAGCGATGTGGACGCGGCGGTGTATTGGCTGGCCAGAATGTTGGAGGCGGGGGAAAACCCGCTGTATGTGGCGCGGCGGCTGGTGCGCTTTGCCGATGAGGACATCGGCATGGCGGACAGCAGAGCCATTGAGATTGCCGTGGCGGCCTACCAGGCCTGCCATTTTATCGGGATGCCGGAATGTTCGGTAAATTTGACCCATGCGGTGACGTATCTTTCGATGGCGCCCAAATCCAATGCGCTGTATGTGGCTTATGAGAGTGCAAAACGGGACGCGGCCAAAATGCTGGCGGAGCCGGTGCCGCTGCATTTGAGAAACGCGCCGACAAAGCTGATGAAAGAATTGGACTATGGAAAAGGCTATCAATATGCGCATGACACAAAAGAAAAGCTGACCAATATGACGTGTTTGCCGGAAAGCCTGGCGGGAAGACAATACTATCGGCCGACAGAGCAGGGCTCGGAGGCGAAAGTAAAACAGCGCCTTGGGCAGATAAGGGCCTGGAAACAGGCGCATGCTAAGGAGAAAACGGAATAAAATAGAAAACGGATCAAACAAAGCAAAAGGCAGCTCTGTAAGGGCTGTTTTTTGATTTTTAGTATGGGGTATGATAAAATAATATGATTTAGTGGGGCTTTGTAACGCTTTTTACGAGGAAAGTTTTACAAAGGGAAAGGAAGCAAACCATGCCGACTCTGATTGCCATAGACGGAAACAGCTTATTGTTTCGTGCCTTTCATGCTTTGCCGATATTAACGGACGCAAAAGGGCGGTATACCAACGCGGTGTATGGATTTATGGGGATGATGATCCGCTTGATTCAAGAGGAAAATCCGGATTATCTGGCGGTTGCTTTTGATTTAAAAGCGCCGACCTTTCGGCATTTGCAATATAAAGACTATAAAGCAGGCAGAAAGGAAACGCCGCAGGAATTGATCCCTCAGTTTGATCTGTTAAAGCAGACTTTGCAGGCGCTGGGCATTGCGGTGTTGTCCTGTCAAGGGTATGAAGCGGACGACATTTTGGGCGCAATGGGAGAATTGGCAAAACGCAACGATTGCCAGGCGCTGTTGGTGACGGGCGATAAGGATTCTTTGCAGCTGGTCGGCGGGCCGGTGAAGGTATTGTACACCAAGCGCGGGATTTCGGATACGGATTTGATGGATGAAGAAGCGGTGCGTGCCAAAATGGGTGTGCTGCCAAACCGTGTAGCGGATTTAAAAGGCCTGATGGGCGATAGTTCCGATAACATTCCGGGCGTGCCCGGGGTGGGCCCGAAAACGGCAGCAAAGCTGTTGAACCAATTTGGGACGCTGGAAGAGGTGCTGGCCCATGCCGACCAGGCCGGCGGGCCGAAACTGCGGCAATCGCTGGCCACCTATGCCGACCAGGCCAGGCAAAGCAAATTTTTAGCGACGATTGATCCAAATTTGCCCTGTACCTATACGCTGGAGCAGGTGCGCTTTGCCGGGGTGGAGCCGGAAATTTGGAGCCCGATATTTGCGGACCTGGGCTTTCAAACGCTGGCAAAACGGCTGGGCCTTTCGGGGAAAAAAGAAGAAAAACAGGAAGCAAAGCCTGCAAAAGAAGTGAAAATCCACAGGGCGGAAACGCTAAAAGACTGGCAAAAAGCCATTGAAAACTGCAAAGAGCTGGTGGTTCTGTTTGAAGATAAACAGGGGCTGCATTTGGCAGCCGACGAGACGGAAGAAACCTTTGTGGCCTTTTCTCAAACGCTTTTGGGAGACGGGGTGGATCCGTATCAGGCATTTCAGGCAACGGGTGCGTTGATGGAAAACCAAGCCGTAGAAAAGATCTTGTATGACGTAAAAAGCTGGGCGCATACAATGGGGCAGTGGCAATATACCATACAGGGCAAATGCCAGGACGTGATGCTGGCAGCGTATGTGGAAAACCCGGCGCAGGGGCAAAAGGATGTGCAGGCCCTGTGCCAAAAACACGGGCTGTTGGCGCCGGAACAGGCCCCCAATGCCTGCGTGATGTTGCAGCTTTATCGAAAGATTGAAAAGGAACTGAAAACCTGGCGCGGCTATGAAGTATATGAAAACCTGGAACTGCCGCTTTGGCGCGTTTTATTTGCCATGGAGCAGACGGGGTTTCATTTGGATCTTGCGCAAATTCGCAATCTGGCAAAGGAATATGCAGAGCGGATTCAAGATTTGGAGCAGGCAATTTACGAACAGGCGGGCGGCGCGTTTAACATAAACTCCACCAAGCAGCTGGGCGAGGTGTTGTTTGAAAAGCTGCAATTGCCGGCCTGGAAAAAGACTAAAACGGGTTATTCTACGGATGCGGAAGTGCTGGAGCAATTGCGGGAGCGGCATCCGATTGTGGCGTTGATTTTGGAATACAGAAAAGCGGCAAAATTGAAAAGCACATATTTGGATGGCTTGCAGGCGGTGGCGGATGAACAGACGGGCCGCGTGCATACAAGATTTCACCAAAACATTACGCTGACGGGGCGGATTTCCTCTTCCGAGCCGAATTTACAAAACATCCCGGTGCGCACCGAAGAGGGTAGGGAGATACGCCGCGCGTTTATTCCTTCGGATGCGGCGCATTGCCTGGTGGTGGCGGACTATTCGCAAATTGAACTGCGGATTTTGGCGCATATGGCCAAAGAGGATGCGATGATCGATACGTTTCGCCATGGCGGCGATATTCATACGGCTACGGCAGCCAAGGTGTTTGGCGTTTCGGCGGAGGATGTGACAAAGCAGATGCGCTCTTCGGCCAAGGCGGTAAACTTCGGCATTGTATACGGCATTTCGGATTTCGGGCTATCCCGGAATTTATCCATCCCGCGTAAACAGGCAGCGGAATTGATAGAGAATTATTTTGAAACCTATCCGAAAATACAGGGCTATATGAACCAATGCATTGCCGAAGGACGGCAGCAGGGATATGTGGAAACCATGTACGGCAGGCGGCGGTATACGCCGGAGTTGACCAGCAAAAACTACAATGTGCGCTCGTTTGGCGAGCGCGCGGCAATGAATGCGCCGATTCAGGGAACGGCGGCGGATATTATCAAGGCCGCTATGATCTGCGTATACAAAACCTTGCAGGAAAAATGCCCGGAGGCGCAGCTGATTTTACAGGTGCATGACGAATTGATTGTGGATGTGCCGAAGGAAAAGGCGGAACTGGTAAAACAGATTTTAACGGACTGCATGCAAAACGTGCTGCCGCTGGATGTGCCGCTGATTGCCGAAGCGCAAAGCGGGCAAAACTGGCTGGAGGCAAAATGAGCGAAAAAAACAAATGGGTCATAGGCATTACCGGCAACATAGGCGCGGGGAAAAGCACAGTAACGCGCATGTTGGCCAAACACGGTGCGTTTGTCATTGATGCGGACGCGATGGCCAAACAATTGCAGCAGCCGGGCAGCGAAGCGGTGCAGGCCATTGCCAAAGAATTTGGCCCGCAGATGGCGCCGGGCGGCGTGCTGAACAGGGCGGCCCTGGGTGCGCTGGTGTTTTCCGATGAAGGGGCGCTTAAAAGGCTGAATGATCTGATGTGGCCCAGGCTGGTAGAATGTACCAAGCGGGAAATTGAGCAGAGAAACGGCGTTTGCATCATCGATGCGCCGCTGTTGATCGAAGCGGGGCTGGATGCGCTGTGCGATGAAGTATGGCTGATTATGGCGCCGGAAAAAGAACGCTGTATGCGCATTATCAAGCGAGACGGCCTATCCGAAGAAGAGGCATGGCGCAGAATTCAAAGCCAGATGCCGGAAGAAGAAAAGAAAAAGCATGCCACTTGTTTTTTGGATAGCATGCAAGGCGAACAGGCGCTGATAGAAACGGCGCTGGCGCAATATGCCGCCAGCTGCCAGAGGGGGAGACAATGAGCAACCAAACAGCCGGGCAGAAACGCCCGCCCAGGCGAGCAACGCGCCCTGTACAAAAGCAGAAAAAGGGATGGATGCTGTGGGTATCGTTGGGCATTGCGCTGCTGGTTTTAGCGGCCGTGGCCATGATCGGATATCCGTATGTGAAGAAAATGGCGTATCCGTTGGAACATGAAAGTGAAATCATCAAGTATGCTAAAATGAACGATCTGGATCCGTATCTGGTTTGCGGCGTGATTCACACAGAAAGCAAATTTGACGCCGAGGCGGTATCCAAAGTGGGCGCGGTGGGCCTTATGCAGATTATGCCGGATACGGGCTCCTGGATTGCAAAAAAGATGGGCCTGGAAGGATATTCCGAAGAAAAACTGAAAGACCCGGAAACCAACATTCGGATGGGCTGCTGGTATCTTAGATATCTTTCGGATCGGTTTGACGGAAATTTAATCAATATGTTGGCGGCATACAATGCCGGGCCGAACCGTGTATCGCAGTGGTTAAAGGATCCGCAATACAGCCAGAACGGACAGTTGACTGAAATTCCGTATGAGGAAACCAAGAACTATGTAAAGAAGGTGCAAAGTGCAAAAGAAAAGTACGAAACCTATTACACGTTGCAGTAGACGGTGGTTTGCGCTGTTGCTAACCGGGCTGATGATATTGGCATTGGCCGGTTGCGGGGGCAAAAAAGAGCCGTCGGCAATGCCGAGCCCCAGTGTAACGGAACAGGGCGCACCGATTTCAGGCGGCAGCATGACAATTGTGATGCCTACCAATGCAAACTTAAAGCCGCTGGAGGCCACGCAGCGCGAGCTGGCGGACCTCTATTCGCTGATTTACGACAGTCCGCTGCAATATGACAGCACGCTAAAACCGCAACCCAATGTAGTGGAGCGGTGGACCTTGGCGGAGGACGGGCTGACTTGGACATTTGTATTGCGCAAAGATGTGACATACCACAACGGCCAAACCGTAAAGGCGAAGGACATTGTGGCCTGTATCAACGAACTGAAAAACATTGCGGCAGATGAAAACAGATCCTCGATCTATGCTGTGAATATGGAATTGATTGCTTCTGCTTCGGCGACGGATGATACCACCTTTACCATTACCGCTACGGAAAAGACAAACCGTGTTTTGGCGGCGCTGCTTTTCCCGATCATTCCGGATAAAACCATCGGTACCTCTTTGCCGACAGGTTGTGGGCCGTATAAGGTGGTATCCAACGAATCCGGAAAATCGTTGGAGCTGGCGGCCAATGACAATTGGTGGAAGAGAACGCCGTATCTTTCCAAAATTTCCGTAAAGGGGATTCAGGATTCGGACACGGCCTTGGCCAGCATGGATGTGAACTTGGTGGATTTGGTGCATACCGATTCGTTGACGGCTTCCGGGTATAAACAGCCGGGCAGCCGGGATGTATACGAAGTGATGACGCAGGAATATGAATGTATCATCCCGAACCTGATGAACGCCAAAATGAAAGACAAGGAGATGCTTCAGGCGATCATAGCGGCGTTGGACAGAAAGACGATCATTACCGAAACCTATCTTTGGCATGCGGTAACGGTGGACGCGCCTGTGCCGCCGGATGTGTATTATTATGACCAGACGCATCAGCAGCACGAATACAATCCCGGAAAGGCAACCAGCCTGCTGGAAGGCCTGGGATATCAGGATAAAGACGGCGACGGGTTTTTGGAAAAGAACGGAACAAAGCTCAGCATGAAAATCATCGTCAATGAAAATACGCTGAGTACCGCGCGGGCAGACGCGGCCAAGGTGGCGGCGCAGCAGCTGCAGAAGATCGGGATCGATGCACAGGTAACGGTGATGACCTGGTCGGATTATCAAATTGCTCTGCAAAACGGGAATTTTGATTTGGCCTTTGCCGGTTTTTCCATTCCCAAAGACGGAGATTTGAGCTTTTTGGTGCATAGCACGCGCGGCAAATACAACTACGGCCGCTACACTTCGGCAACGATGGACGGTTATCTAAACGAACTGGCCGCGGCCACAACGGAAGAGGAAATGAAAACGGCTTCCAGCAAAGTGCAGCACCTTTGGAGCGAAGAACTGCCGATGATCAGCCTGTATTTTAGAACCAATTCCGTAGTGTGTTCGGCTAAGATCAAAGGCGTTCCCACCATGCGGGATATGGATATTTTCCAAGACATAGACCAATGGTATATCCTGCGCGAAGGGGATGAAAAAAAGGCGGACGCGCCGGAATAAGAGGTTGACTTTTGAAGTTTTTCCTCTATAATAAAAGAGTATGGCCCTGTATATAGGGCTATCCCGATAAGCGAGAGTGCTGGAATAGGCAGACAGGCACGTTTGAGGGGCGTGTGTCGCAAGGCGTACGGGTTCAAGTCCCGTCTCTCGCACCATAACCACCGATTTTTTCGGTGGTTTTTTCTTTTTCGTACCATCTTTTAAGGATTCCGCATTTGGGTTTATAGCAAAAATCGGACGGATGAACAGGACAGATCACGTTTTCGGCCGAGGATGTATGCAGATGGACTTTTTCTTCCGGCATTTGTGTACTATTCTGCGCCATCGTTTCCGCAGGGCGTTCTCACTGAATCTGAAAATCCAGCAAGGACACTTTGCTTTCCTTCAAAAAATTTGTGAAAAGCTGGCACTGACGATGGTCGGCTGTTTCTGCGTACGGAGCAGCCGGGGACCTTCAGCGCAGCGGCCATTATATATTGATCTAAGGGGATGGGCTTAGGTTGTACTTGTCCGCCTTTTAAAAGAAACCGTTCCGGAGATGTAAGCAGTGCTGCTTGCCACCACATGGCTGATTAAAACGGCAACCCAAATTCCGTTTAAGCCAAAGCCCGAATGGGAAAGCAAATAGGCCAAAGGCATTCGTACAACGATATAATAGAAAATCATCAGGAACATACTTTGGGAGGGCTTTCCTATGCCGTTGAGGGCGCCAAGATAGCAGTTTGTAACCGTGTTTAGAATATAGCCGATACTGACGATCAGAAAATAGGTGCCGACGATGGCGGCCACATCGCCGCTTTTGATAAACAAACCGGAAAGCTGTTTTGAAAACCCGATTACCAAAGCGGAGAGCAGGACAAGCAAGCCGCAGCCGTACCCAAAGGCGCATTTCAGATAATCTTTCGCCCGGTCATATCGCACGCCGCCGACGCACTGTCCGATGATGGTGGTCAAGACCATGTTTAAAGCCATGGCAGGGTAAAACAGGATGGTTTCCAGTTTTCCCGTTACGCCATAGGCTGCGATGGCCGTAACGCTGTATGTGCTGACAAGCGCAGTGAGAAACGTTGTACTGATGGCCGGAATGCTTTGTTGAATGACGGAAGGAATGGCCTTTTGAAAGAGGGGCAAAATCTCTTTTTTATCGAACGCAGAAAGTTTGAACACGAATAAATTTTTCTTTTTCAGGTAAATCAGCATAAACAACAGGCAGAGCGCCTGAGAAAGCAGGGTGGCAATTGCGGCGCCGTGAAATCCGAACAAGCGGATAAAAACAGGATCGAGGATTGCGTTTAAAAGTGTTGATACCAGCATCGCAACGGCCTGAAACATAGAGTTGCCAAAGCTGCGCAAAACAGCGGTGAAATATAGATAGAGATAGACTGCCAAATATCCAAGGACATAAATGGACAGGTAGTTGTATGCCATGTTATACGTTTCGGCCGGGGTGTTTAGAGCCTTCAAAATGCCAGGCAGGAAAGCCTCAAGCAAAACGGTGACAAGAAGGGAGAACACAACCGCCGCACAGAACGAAGTGGAAATTAAACTTTCTGTTTTTTTCTCGTTTTTTGCGCCGATTGCCTGGGAGATTAAGATGGATATGCCGTTTGTGGCGCCCATCGCAACGGAGGTTAAAAGCAGAATGAGAGGGGTGGAATTTGTCAAAGCGGCATAGGCGGTTTCTCCGAGCAAATTTCCGATCCATAGGCTATCTACAAGGTTATACATCATGTTGAGAAACATGGCGGCGATCATCGGAAGCGCCATGGCCATTAGGCAGCGCTTTGTATTTCCGGCGATAAAGTCCAGTTTGGTTTGCATTAGAAACAACATCCTTTCTCCAATGAATGAATAACATTCATAATATAGTTAAAAATATAAGCCGCCATAGCGGCATAAAACAAAGGGAAATACGCTTTGAACCCCCGCCTAGGCGGGGGACGGATTCAAAGGTGAAGGGCAAAAAGAAGAAATTCGCGGATTTTTTTTATTTTTTCTTCCTGTGTCAGATCAGGCACGCGCAAAATGCCAAGCTGGCCATACACGCAAAACGTAGCGGCCGTCTGCAAATCATCGATTTGGATTTCGCCCTTTTGCCGAGCTTGCTTCAAACTTTCTTCTACAAGAGGGACCAACTTTTCGCACACCTTAAGGAAGAGTTGATCGTGAAATTTTTTGTTTTCTGCGCCGTGAAAAGCAGAGTAGTATTTTGTGTCCTGTTTTTCCATGGTAAAGGGCATGGTTTCAATGAGCTGCCGCAAAGTTTTATCATCGTCTTTTTCAAGGCTGAAAAACTGCGTTGCCAGCATATCGGCATATTGTTCAATTGCGCTGTCAAACAACGCCTCTTTGGACGGGAAATAGCGGTAGCATAGGCCTTGTGCCACGCCGATGGCCTTCGCGATGTCCGCAATGGAGGTTTTTTCGTATCCCTTTTCTCCAAATAATGTAAGGGCGGTATCTAAAATCTCCTGTTTGCGTACTTTCGGTTCCTTCGTAATCCGCATAGCCAAGGCCTCCTTTTTTTCTCAGGATAGCATAGGCGATGCCAAAAATCAATGAGTGAATATCAATCACTTTTTGTTTTTGATAAAATAGACCGTATTTTTACTTGTTCTCGCCATATATGGTGAAAATATTCGGATAGAATAGAGAAAAAGGATACGGAAAGAGCGTTACGTTGGCCGGGGGAGTGAAAAGAGGGCGGATAGGGCGTGTAAAGGATAAACAAAATAGGATATGGGAAAAGAAGAGAGCCGTGATATAATGCCTTTACAGGCAAATTTGCAAAAGAAAAGAGGCCCAGGCGTGAGCAAAGTTATCATTCGTCCGATTTGTGTATCGGACGATGCAAAAATTGCGGAGATCATTAGAAAAAATTTAGAAGCGTTTCATCTGAATATTCCGGGCACGGCGTACTTTGATCCGGAATTGGCTTGCTTGAGCAAATTTTACAAGGCTGCCCCGGAGAAGCGGGCCTATTTTGTGGCGGAGTGTGGAAACAAAACCGTGGCAGGCGGGGCCGGCATTGCGGAGTTTGCAGGGTTTGACCATTGCGCAGAGCTGCAAACACTTTACCTTTCCGATGCGGCAAAGGGAAAGGGACTTGGAAAACAGCTGATGCAAACGGCGGAAGAATTTGCAAGAGCCGCCGGTTATCGCCTTTTGTATCTGGAAACGCATACGAATTTGAAAGCGGCCATCTGCTTATATGAAAAACTGGGATTTCGGCAGATTGAAAAGCCGGCGGGTGTCTTTCATGAGACGATGAACCGATTTTATATCAAACAGCTTTGATGATTTTTGTTTGAGATCACGGCGTGTAAAAAACCCATGAAAATGAAAGCCGGAAAAAAGCCGATAAACAACGGCAAAAGCAAGTTGTGGTAAAGGGAAATTTATGCTATGCTAATAAAAAAGCAAGACGGGCGATAAAGCCCAGTGATGCATACAAAGAAAAGCAAAGGCGCTTCCGAATTTGGGGGTGCTTTTCTGTTTACAGAGGAGGGGTTTTTATGAAAAAACCGATGATTGCGGTCTCGCCGCTTTATGATAAGGAAAGGGAATCCTATTGGATGCTGCCCGGCTATATGCAGGGCATTGAGCAGAGCGGGGGCATTCCGGTTATGCTGCCGCTGACGACGGATGCGGATATGATTCGCACACTGGCGGGGCAATTTGACGGCTTTTTGCTGACCGGCGGGCAGGATGTGTCGCCTTGTTTATACGGAGAAGAGAAAACGCCGCGCTGCGGAGAAATCTGCCCGGCTCGCGATGAGATGGAGCAGCTGCTATTGCAGAGCGTACTGAGCTTAAACAAACCGGTCTTGGGAATTTGCAGAGGAATTCAGCTGTTAAATGCGTCGCTGGGCGGCACTTTGTATCAGGATTTGCCGACTGAAACCGATTCAGACCTGGAACACCACCAAACGCCGCCATATGAAAAACCCATTCACCGCGTGCGGATAAAGGAAAATACGCCGCTGCACACGCTGCTGAAATGCGAAAATTTGGCGGTAAACAGCTATCATCATCAGGCGATCAAGGAGCTATCGCCAAGGCTGACGGCCATGGCGGTGGCGGAGGACGGATTGGTCGAGGCTGTTTACATGCCCGGGAAACGGTTTGTATGGGCCGTGCAGTGGCATCCGGAATTTTCTTATCAAACGGATGAAAACAGCGAGAAAATTTTGCAGGCCTTTGTGGCGGCTGCAAGGGAAAGAGAGAACTAAACAAAGAGGATACTCCAAAGTGTGCTGTGAAAAAGGGAAACGGGAAATCTTTTGAAATCGGGAAATGAAAACGATAGATTTATAATGTTTTATTGTGTTTTATTTGGTTTTACAGATAAATTAAATAAAAACATCATGATTGAATGATTTGTTTGTATCAGGGAATATGTGCCAAATCTATGGAAAGCGCATAGTTTTAGACGATTGAGCCATACTGAATGTGAAATACTATTTAGTAGAGGTGACATTGTATGGATACATTTGCCTTGCTGGTGACCATCATCGGAGGAATAAACTGGTTGCTTGTAGGTTTGGTACGGTTTGACTTGGTAGCCTGGATTTGCGGCGGCCCGGCAACGATTGTCGCGCGCATTATCTATACCATCGTAGGGCTGTGCAGCCTTTGGTGTATCAAGTTGTTGTTTAACCGGACGCCCAAAGGCACAGTAACGCACCAATGAGATCATCTATGACAAGAGGACAGAGCGGTTGTTCTGTCCTTTTGTTTTGCTTTTGGGAAAACCATCGAAATGGACATAAGGGATAGAAAATCACTGCTTTGCAGTGGGGACATGGCAATCCGTGCAAAATAAAAAGCCCCGGACAAACGAGGCAAGGAATAAGCTATATGAAGTTAGGAGGATGTATGCTCCTGCTTTTTTAAGCGAAGCCAAAGAGAAAAAGCGCCGACGACAGCGCCGATGCTGCCTGCGATGATGTCCGTCATGGTATCGAGCAGCGAACCGCCCTGGGCTTGCAGATTGAAAAAGAAATCACCGCAAAATTCATAGATCTCCCAAAGCCCGGCAAAGGCGACGGAAAGGAAGAAGGAGAACAATACGGGCAAAAGTTTTGGAAGAGAGGCGCTTTTCGGAGCGCGGGATAAAAGACGCCGATAGAGCAGATTACCCACAAGAACGAGCAGAAAGCCGCTGGAAAAATGCAAAATAAGATCATAAAACCAGATGGCATGATAGCCACCCAGCATAGAGCCGAAATATTGCGCCATAACGGTGAACAGCATAAACAGAAAATAATAAATTGGTTTTAAATGGCGCAGGAAACAAATAAACAAAAGCGCCGTGCCGGCGGACATGGCATAATAATAGATGGGAATCGGGCTGTCCCAACCGAGGGAGAATAGATAGGTAACGGTATAAACAATGAGCCAAAAGAGGGAGAATAGAGCATTTTTTTGCGAGGGGTTCATATCATTGGGCCTTCCCATTTAATTTTTAAATAGTATACCCAAAAAAGAGCAAGAAAAAAAGAGCGATTATTCGCTCTTTTTCCTTTGATACTCTTTATATAGCTTTGAAACCAACCCGCTGAGGGCGACCAAAGCCAACAGGTTCGGAATTACCATCAATCCATTGAAGAAATCGCTGAGGGTCCAAACCAGATCCACTTTCAAAAGCGCGCCCACAAAGATGAATCCCAGCACAATGGCGGAATAGTATTTCACGGCTTTCTGACCGAAAAGATATTTGATATTGGCTTGGCCGAAGAAATACCAACCGATGATGGTGGAGAAGGCAAAGAAGAACAAGCAAATGGCCACAAAGATGGGACCAAAGCCCTGGAATACCGTGGAGAAGGCCAGCTGAGAAAGCTTGGAACCGGTTTGCCCGGAGGAGATAACGCCGGTGGTCAGCAGCGTGAGCGCCGTGAGCGTCAAAACAACGAAGGTATCCAAAAATACGCCCATGATGGCAACGATGCCTTGATCGCAGGGATGATCTACTTTAGCCAAAGCATGCGCATGCGGGGTGGACCCCATGCCGGCCTCATTGGAGAACAGGCCGCGCGCAACGCCGTATCGTACGGCCATTTTTACCGTAATACCGGCAGCGCCGCCCAAAACGGCAGACGGAGAAAACGCGCCCACAAAGATGGAGGAAAACGCCTGACCGATATGCTGGAAATTGGTGCCAACTACGACAAGCGAACCAATAATATACAAACAAGCCATGAGAGGCACTACTTTTTCGGTAAAAGAAGCGATTCGACCGATGCCGCCGATGAAAATGATGCCTGCCAACACGGCCAGTACCAGGCCCATAACCCAAGAAGGAATGCCAAAGGCGGTGCCGAAAGCATCGGAAATGGAATTGGATTGCACCATGTTGCCGGTAAATCCTAGGGCAAAGATGATGAATACGGCAAACACAGCCGCCAGCACCTTGCCGAATTTGCCTTTGAAAGCTTCTTTGATGTAGTAGACCGGGCCGCCGGTTGCGGCACCGTCTTTTACGGTTTTAAAACGCTGCGCCAGCGTGGCTTCGGCAAAGATAGTGGCCATGCCGAAAAACGCGCTAACCCACATCCAGAAAATAGCACCCGGACCGCCGGAAACAACGGCTGTGGCTGCGCCTGCGATGTTGCCGGTGCCGATTTGCGCGGCAATGGCGGTGGCAAGCGCCTGGAAAGAGCTCATCCCCTCTTTACCGGCTTTGTTACCGCGCAGCTTTATGCCGCCGAACACCTTGCGAAAACTGGTTTTGAATTTTGTGACCTGTACAAAACGTAAACGGAAAGTGAAGTAGATGCCCACACATAAGAGCAAAACCAGAAGAAAATCGTCCCACAAAATACTGCTTGCTGTTTTGATGATTGAGGTAAATTGATCCACACAGAGCCCCCCTTAGTATGCTTCTGTAATACAACAGACTTATTTAGTATACAGAAAAACAATTCGTTTGGAAAGAGAAAAAACAAAAAAAGCCCGAAATATAGCGGGTTTGCGAGATAAGAAGAGGAAAGGAAACGGATATTTATGTAAACCTATTGTATTTTAAAATATAAATGCCGGAAAAAGGGGGAATTCTCCGGCAGGGGACGGGGTAGAATGTTTTATTAAAATGGAAAATTGATAAAAGAAGAAAGTTAATAAAGAAAAGTTTATGATGTTCCTTTTCCGTTTTTGTGACGCCTGTTTTGCGGAAGAGAGGAAGCGTAGGGGCTGGTTTGTATAAAATGTACGATTTGTTTTGTATATTGCGTGACACGTTGATATAAGTTCATAAAAAAGCCCTCCTTGCGCTTAGTATTGGCAGGTGGGCGGTCGGTTATACATGAAAACGAGTGCCGGATAAAATCGGAGCCAGCCGGGTGGAAACCAGGGCGCAAACCACGCATTTTAACACATCGCCCGGCAGCGTAGGCAGAAAACAGGCGGCAAACAGGGCGGGCACGGTTAAGGTTTGGCCCAGATAGAAATTGGTGATGAGGTAAAAATACGGGAGCCCTATGGCATAGATAACAAACATGCCCAATAGGGATGCGCAGAAAGCGGAAGAAAAGCGCTGTTTTGTACGCCGGTATACAAACCCGGTTAGAAACGTGGCGGGAAGCAGGGCAAGCAAAAAACCGAAAGAAGGCTTTAATACATAGCCAAGGCCGCCGCCCTGGGTAAAAACGGGAAACCCGATAAGCCCCAGAACCAGATATAGACAGATGGAAAAGCTGCCCCATTTTTCGCCCAGCAAAAGCCCGGCCAATGTGGAGAAAAAGGTTTGTAAAGTAATGGGAAGCCAGGCAAGAGGCACCTTGATAAACGCGCCGATGGCACAAAGGGCAGCGAATAAACTACAGAGCAAAAGAGAATAAAGCCGGTTGTTGTTTGACATATACAACACTCTCCAACAACGAGATTTGCTTATACTTTAGGGGGAAAGATTCCATATGTCAAATATTTTTTGAATATGGTTTACAATCAAAAATAGATTGGAAACCATATTATATAGACGGTTGTCGATCTTGTTGTAATCCATATATAAATAGGTTTGCTTTTGTGATAAATGGCCATATTAGGAGATTTTTTATAAAAAAGACATTTCTTTTAACCGTTGGAAAAAGAAGAAAAACGCGCCGATTCGGCGCGTTTTATGCTGCTATGGAGTTGATTATTCGGCGGGATGTGCGGCCAAGAAGTCCATCACCTGTTGGAAGTTTTGTATGGCGGTGGTTGTCCCTACGTTTTGCACAGAAATGGCGCCGGTGGCGTTGGCAAAACGGGCACACTGTTTTAAATCCCAACCTTTGAGAACGGCGGTCATAAATCCGCCGGTAAAGTTATCGCCGGCGCCGGTGGTATCAATGGCCTTTACGGAGAACGGCGGCATGTGGAACATCTGCTGCCCATCGCTGACATAGCAGCCGTTGGCCCCATGCTTTAAGATAACCACGCCGCGGCAAACTTCTTTAAGGCGTTTGACGATGGTTTCCGGGTCGTCGCTGTCTACCAATTTGGAAGCCTCTTCATAGCTGGGCATAAAATAATCAAGATCCTGAATGATCTCTCGTACGGATTCCGCCGTATAGCCCGGGGGCACCTGCGCCGTATCGGCAGAGACCAAGGCACCGGCTTCATGCGCTTTTTTTACGATGGTGGAAAAGCCGGATTCCAACAGGCCGGGCAGGGAAAACAAGCTGCCGATGGTAACCAGGCGCGTTTGCGAGAAAAGCGAGAAATCAATATCGTCCGCACAGAACGCATCGTTGCCGCCGCCCTGGTAAAGGAAATTTCGGCGGCCGTCTTCAAAGATCAAAGCGATGGAGGTGCAGGTCTGTATATTTTTATCCCGTACCAGATGAGAAAGGTCCACGCCGCTTTTTTCCACGATATCGACAATCGCATCGCCCCAAAGGTCATGCCCGATCTTGCCGAGCAGAGCGGTTTTCATGCCCAGTTTGGCCATCACGCAGGATTCGTTTTGCGCATCCCCGCCGGGCCAAAGCATCATGGATTCCACGGGCGTTGAATCCACCTGAAAAATTGTTTCGTTGACAGGACGTACCAGAATATCCGCACAAAGCTGCCCCACGCAGAGTACATCATATTGACGTTGCAAACAAATCCCTCCTTAAATGAGTACAAACATATTTCTTCCTATACTATTCCATAGCGGAAAAGCAAAGTCAATGCGCAAAACATACGAAATAAAAAAAGCAAGGAAAACGACGCCTTGCTTTATAAAGAATTTTGTTTGTTATTGGTTTGTGGTTTGCCGTTCATATTGGTGAACGCTGTTGTTTAACGTAAGGGTCAATAAATTATCCTGAATGGACCAGGGGCCGGATTGAAGCTGGGCCTGATCGCAATGCAATTGCAAAACCTCGCTGTCCGCTTCGTAAGTGCCGGTGAGCATGGTGCCGGATTCGCTGCTGATTTCAAATTTTTTATCCTGTGTAAAGACGATGGTCAATCCGTCTTCGTTGGTGTCTTTCCAGGTGCCGACCAGCGGATCCGTACCGCCGCAAGCGGCCATGCACAGGGAAATGCATAGCAACAGGCAGACAGCAAAAATTGTTTTGCTTGCTACTCGTTTCATCACTAAAGAGCCTCCTCAAAGGGTTGTCCGATGATTCGGGGACAACAAAGAAAAGAGAGCATGAGAAAATCAAGTCCCATCCTCCTTCTGCGCAATACTTTAACACTTTTTTGTGATTTGTCAAAGAAAAGATTGTAAAATAGCGTATTTTAGGGAAAAGTGGGTAAAAATATGGCAAAAATGAGCCAAAAATAGGGAGCCTGGAGGGATGAAAACAGCACGCACATAAGACGGGAAACATGATATAATATCAAATAAACATTGTTTTCAAAGGGGGTATCTTGCGTAAATGGACGAGGGAAACCGATCGCGGGCGCTTTCGCTGCTCAAAGAGCATGTAACCACGGAATCGTTATTGAAACATGCCTATGCAGTGGAAGCCGCAATGAGGCGAATGGCCCGGCATTTTCACCAAGATGAAGAATTTTGGGGCGTGGCAGGGCTGCTGCACGATTTGGATTATCAGGAATATCCCGAAGAGCATTGCCGGCATGTGGAGGCCATGCTTCGAGATGCGGGCTATGGAGATGAGATCGTGCGCGCTATACTGAGCCACGGATATGGGCTGTGTACCGATGTAGAGCCGAAAACGGAGATGGAAAAATCTTTGTATGCGGTGGACGAACTGACCGGTTTGATCATGGCGGTGGTGTTGATGCGTCCTTCCAAATCCATTTTGGATTTGACGGTGAAATCCGTAAAGAAAAAATGGAAAGCGAAAACCTTTGCGGCCGGCTGCAACAGAGAAGTGATTCAAGACGGGGCGGACAGACTGGAAATGCCCTGGGAAACGCTGGTGCAGCTGGTAATTGAGGGCATGCAGGCGCAGGCAAAAGAGCTGGGCCTGGAAGGAACATTGGGAGGACAAAACGCATGATACGATTGACAATCATGGTATGCTTTCCCCGCGAGGATGAGCAAAAGCCAGTAGATTGGGAAAGAGAAACGCAGGAATTGGTAAACCTGCCCGGGGTGGAGGAGGTCTTTTGGGGCCAAAACGCCCAGGGAGAGGCCAACCATGACGCTGTGGCGATGATAGACTTTAAAAACGAACGGGCCTATCATAAAGCGCAGGAAAACGAAGAGTATTTGGAATGGTTTCGTGAGATTTCCAAAGCGGAAGGCTTTGTATGCCTCTGCACCGAAGTGGAGGAGGAAGAAAGATGATTCGGCATATTGTAACGTGGAAATTCAAAGAGCATGCCGAAGGAGCCAGCGCCGAGGAAAACGCGGTAAAGATGAAAAACAAGCTGGAATCTCTGATGCAATATGAGATGCCGGGGATGATTTCCATGAAAGTGAGCCTGAACTGCCAGCGGGAAGAAATGGACGAAGCGCAGGACAGGATGATCTACGATGCTATGCTGGACAGCGTGTTTGCCGATTGGCAGTCGCTGGAGGCATACAAAGTGCATCCGGAACATAAAAAGGTTTCGGCGTTTTGTAAATCCGTGCGGCTGTCCCGTGCGGCGGTAGATTTAATTATAGACTGAAAAAGGGGGAGCAGACGGTTTTGCAACCCAATGCAAAAAAACAACCCATGAGCCGAGACTGCATCATTTGCTTGGCAGCCGGCCTGGTGGGGTATATTTTATTGAGATTGCCGGTAGGCATTTACGGCATAGGCATCAGCCTGGGCGTGGGCGTTATGTATGTGGCGGCGTATTTGCTGCCCATACCGGCGGCCGTGTTTTGTACGGTGCTGCCGGCGGTGCTGGCTGATGTGATCTGGGGCAATTTTGTTTTGCTGCCGATGACGGCTGTGGTAACGGCGGTTTGCCAAATTGTGCTGTGCAAGGTGTTTGTGCAATATGTGCAAAACAATTTGGGTCGGTTTTTATTGGCGGCGGGCATTGGCGCGGTTTTTTACCTGATCGGCACGTTTTTCTATTTTGCGATTGCCTATGGGGTATTATCTGCGATGATTGCGGCCGTTCCGTTTGCCGTGCAGTGGATTGTTGCATCGATTGTCGGCTATTGGGGCATTGCAATCTATCGCTCTAAGCTGCTGCCAAAGCTGAGATAAGGAGCAGATATGCAATATTGTTGCTTGGGAAAATACGGGCCGTACCCTGCGGCGGGCGGCGCCTCCAGCGGGCATGCGGTCTTTCAAGACGGCGCTGCGCTTGTGTTGGATATGGGCTGCGGCGTATGCGGCAGGCTGCTGTCTGTTTTGGAAAAACAGAAGGTATGCGGGGTTGTGCTGACGCACCTGCATCCGGATCATTACAGCGATGCGTTGGTCTATGCGCAGCTTTTAGCCAAATGCGCCGAAAAGCCGCTGCCGTTGTATTTGCCCAAAGCGCCGGTGCGCGTGAGCAGTTTGTTGGCGGATACCGGAGCGTTTGAGGTACATTATACCGAAGAATTAGACAAAGCGGCCTGCGGACCGTTTACGCTGCGGTTTGCGCCGACGGTGCATCCGCTGCCGGGTTATGCTGTGCGCGTGGAGGGCGGAAAAACGCTGGCCTATACCGGAGACAGCGTGCCGACTGCGGCGCTGCGGGCATGGGCGCAAAACGCGGATGTGCTGCTGTGCGATGCGCCGTTTACAGAGCAGAATGTGCCGTCGCCTTCGCCGCATATGACGGCGGGGCAGGCCGCGGAGATGGCGCAAAAAGCCGGGGTAAAAAACCTTTGGATTTCGCATATTGTGCCGGGCAGCGATGAAACTGCGCTGTTGGCGGAAGCAAAAGAAAAATTTGAAAACAGCGAAATTGTCGAGGAAATGAACATAAAAAATCTGTGACGTCATGGAGGGGGAAACATGCGGAACGGAGAGCAGCGCGCTGCGCGGGGACTGACGGGGTATCAGTTTTGGAATGTACGCCCGTTATGCCTGGCGGCCCTGGGCTTTTGTTTGGGGATCTGCCTTTGTTTTTATGTGCGCATTTCTGCTTGGGGATGGCTTATGGCAGGCTGCGCGGCGCTGTTTTTATGTATGCTGTGGCTGCTTTATACCGGGCGCCGCGGCTTTTTTGTTTGCCTTGTATTGATCACGGCGGGCCTGGGCATGCTGCGGACGATCCCTGCGCTGCGGGGTGTGCCGCTTGTCTGGCCCAAAGAGGGTAAGATAGAGGGCGTAATTTGCGATTTTCAACAGAGCGACGGGGTATTTACGCTGCTGTTGAAAGATGTGGAGATAAACGGCCGGCAGACGGGCGAATGTTTGCGGGTGCGGACAAAATCCGCCAACATGCAACAAGCCCGCCCGGGCGATGGGTTTTGCGGCACGGCGTTTTCCATTTGGATGGCGGAAAGCAAATCCGCCTTGGATAAAATACAGCGCTATGCCAACCATTGGGACAAACTGGCCTGGGTGGGCGAGGATGTTTCCATCATCCGAAACGACACAGCATGGGCCTATTGGCCGGCCAGAATGCGCATGAAAGTGGCAGAGCGCATTGAAATGCTGTTTGGCCGACAAGCCGATCTTGTGAAAGGCATGCTTTTGGGAGATAAAACTGGGTTGTCAGAACAGACAAGATGGGAATTCCAACAAACCGGGATTTCCCATATTTTGGCGGTGTCCGGCCTGCATGTAGGGTTTTTGGCGGCATTGATCATCGGGGCGCTGCATAAAAGCAAACTGAAACCAAAAACGCAGGCGGCCGTCCTTTTGGGCGTGTTATGGAGCTATTGTGCGCTGGTGGGCTTCCCGGCTTCGGCGGTGCGGGCCACGGTGATGGCCAGCGTGCATCAAATGGCGCAGGCTGCAGGGCGGAGGACAGATTTGTTGGAAAGCCTGTCGATTGCGGCTTTGATTTTGCTGATTTTTGATCCGCTGCAAATTTTACTGGCAGGGTTTCAATTGTCCTTTGCGGCGGTATGGGGGATTGGAACGATTACGCAAGCGCTGGTGCGGCGCTGCAAGAAGGGACCGTCTTGGCTGATAAACAGCCTGTCCACTTCGCTGGGCGCACAGCTGGGCATTTGGCCGGTTTCGCTGCAATATTTTCAGGGCATTTCCGTAATTTCCGTTTTGGCAAACCTGATTGTGGTGCCGCTGGCCAGCATGATTACATCCGCTTCGTTTTTGGCGCTGTTTTTATCCGTGATATGGCCGGCCTTGGCCATGGGGTTTGCCAAGATGATCAACGGAATTGTCCTGCTTTTGACTTATTGCACATCCTGGATGGCGCGGATTCCCTTTGCGCTGTGCAAGCTGCCGGCCTGGCCGCCTTCGGCTATATTGCTGTTTTTGGCAAGCCTGTTTTGCCTGTCTCCCTATTGTTTATGGAAAGCAAAGGACAGGTGGATGGTTGTAATTGCCTGCTGGGCGGTTGCGCTTGGGTTGACGCTGCTTTAAAATGAAGACGGAGGAGAGCTGTTGGAATATAAACAACTGAAAAAACAAATACAGCAAAAACAACTGTCATCGTGCTATGTGCTGTACGGAGCGGAGCAGTTTGTGAAACTGCGCACGTTGGATAGGCTATGCCAGGCGGCGCTGGAAGGGGGAGACCCCGGCTGGAACCAAAACGTGCTGGAAGAAAAGGCCACGGCGGATGAAATTTACGCGGCCTGCCAGACGCTGCCGATGTTTGCACCGCATAGGGTGGTGATTGTAAAGGAATCGCCGCTGTTGAAAAACGGGGGCGGCACGGCCGGGGAAGAAACCCTGCTGTCGTTGATAGATACGCTGCCGGCGGAGACGGTGTTGATCTTTTTATTGGAGGGGAAACCGGACGGGCGGCGTAAGCTGACGGCGGCGCTGAAGAAAAAGGACGCGCTGGTGGAATTTTCCACGATGACGGAATACGAGATTTTCAGCTGGCTGAAAGCCTACGCAGCCCAGCGCGGCAAAGCCGTGCAGCCGCAGGCGCTGGAAACGCTGGTGCAATGGGTGGGCACGGATATGCAGACGGTGGCTACGGAAATGGAAAAGGTATGCAGCTATGCGGAAAACAAAGAGCTGATTACCAAAGAGGATGTGCAGGCTGTGGCCAGCCAGACCCTGGAGGCCAATGCGTTTGCCATTGTGGATTTGCTGCTGCAAGGCAAAAGGGAACGGGCCGCCCGGCAGATGGATCTGTTGTTTGAAGACGGCGGCTCTGTACAGATGTTTATGGGCGCGGTGGCGTATCGGCTGCGCCAGTTGTTGGCGGCCCGGCAGGGCTGGGAAGAAGGGAAGAGCCTGTCTGCTGCGGCGGCTAAGGTACAAGGCCCCCGGTTTGCGGCGCAAAAAACAGCAACCCAGGCAAAGACGATGAAAACAGAAACCCTGCGGCAGGGCCTGATTGCCTTAACGGAAGCGGATTTTGCGATTAAAAGCGGGCGCGTGAGAGACGACAGGGCGGCGCTGGAAACGGCGCTTTGGCAGGCGTTTGGCGCACAGCCGGATAAAAAGCCGAGATGAATCTGTAAAACAGAGTTTCTGTGGGGGAAAGACGGGAAACCTCTATAAAACATGCGGCTTTGCCAAAACGGCAGGGAAATAAGAGGAAAACGACGGACGCAACGCGTTATGAAAAGAACGGAGAAAAAGGCAGAAACGATCTTTATTTTGGCTTTTGGGCTGTTTTATTGTCGGGGAAATAAAAATGGGATAAAAACAAATAAAAAAGAAACCGATGAAATTTCATCGGTTTTTTCATGCTCCAAGAAAATAAATTTTTTAGGCATTCGCTTTTGCCATAGCCGCAGCCAGCTGAGCTTTTTTGCGGTTGGAGGCGTTTTTATGGATCACACCTTTGGAGGCTGCTTTGTCCACCATGCTGACGGTTTCCCGGTACACGGTCTGCAAATCAGAATCCCCTGCGGCAACAGCAGCATCAAATTTCTTCAAAGAAGTCTTCAAACGAGATTTGATCATGCGATTGCGGCCAGCGCGACGTTCTTCAACTTTTACGCGTTTTATCGCCGATTTAATGTTAGGCATATTCCTTCACCTCCTCAAGGGGCAAACTTAACTTTCAGTATTGTACCATGGGACGCAAGGCTTTGCAAGCATAAAAACGCGGTTTGGCGTATAGTTCCCGGGTTTTGACGGATGATAAAGAAAAACGCAGCGGGAGGAAAGACGTTGGACAGATATTCCGATTTGATTTTAGAGGCATATTGGGCGGCCGGCACATTGCCGGGCGGAGTTTTGGTGGAGGAACAGACGGAAGAGGAAGTGGAGATTTCCATTGTGAAAATCACGGATGAAGAGGGAGAAAAGGCGCTGGGGCGGCCGAAAGGAACCTATGTTACGCTGACGGCGCCGGACATGGCGGGAACGGATCCGGAGATAGATAAACGCTGTGCCAAAGCGCTGGCAAAACAGATCAGGGCCATGCTGCCGAGGCGAAAGGAAAAACAAAAACCGGTGCTGCTGGTGGGGCTGGGCAACCGTTCCATGACGCCGGACAGCCTGGGCCCCAGGACGATGGATCATGTGATGGTAACAAGACATTTGTTTTCACTTTGGCCGGAGGAAATGGAAAAAGCGGAAAGCGTTTGCGCCATATCGCCCGGCGTTTTGGGCGAAACGGGCATAGAAAGCGGAGAGGCGGTAAAAGGTTTGGTGGAACAGATATGCCCTTGCGCGGTTATCGCAGTGGACACCCTGGCAGCAGGCGACCCGAAACGCATGGCGACGACGATACAGCTGGGCAACACCGGCATTGCGCCGGGCGGCGGCGTAGGCAATCGGCGGCTGACGCTGGACCAAACCACGCTGCAAGTGCCGGTGTTGGCGCTGGGTATTCCGCTGGTGGTTCGCGCGGATACGCTGTTTGAAGGAAAACCGCAAGGACTGATCGTAACGCCGAAAGAGATTGATGGCATTGTAAAGGCAAGCGCCCTGCTGTTGGCGCGGGCTTTGAACCAGGCGCTGCACCCGAGACTGCCTAAAGAGATGAAAGAACTTTTATCCTCTCAATCATAGACAGGCACGCCCGGCGCATATCCTGTGCAGAGAGGAGTGCATGGTATGCCGGGCAAGCGAAAAAAAGAGAGAATCTATCCAAAAAAACAAAAGAACGGCCCTAGAGGCATGCGGTGGCTGCTGGGGATAGCTTTGCTGGGGCTATTGGGCGTTGTTTGCGCAAAAGCAATCCGGGGGCAGGGGCTGACACAGCGACTGATGGGCATGGAACTGGCCCTGTTGACAGGGCAAGAGCTGACATTTTGCCAAACGGAAGAGGACCGGCCCTGGGCAATGGCAGAAGAAACGGCAACAACCGCCAACACTCAGCCTACGCAGATCCAAGAACCTGTAAAAACCACCAGCGCCAATGAGGCCGTAGCGGTGGGGGATAAGGTGACAACGCTGATGCCGCCCGGCGGTGTGCAGCCCCGCATTATTATGTATAATACGCATTCCAACGAAGCGTTTCGGAAAGTGGAGGGGGATAATTATAAAGAATCCGGCAATTGGAGAACGCTGGACAGCGGCTACAATATTCAGAAAGTGGCGCAAAATTTATGCTATTTATTAAACCATGAATATTACCTGCCCGTTATGTTTGACAGTACAGACCATGAACAGGGGAAATTTTATACGACGTCGTATGAGCGGTCGCTGGCTACGATGAAAAAGGATAAGGGAAAATACCCGGTAGATCTTTTTATCGATGTGCACCGAGACGGCACAGGCTCGTCCGGGGTGGGCGATGTGGTAATGGTGGACGGAAAGCCCTGTGCAAAGGTGATGTTTGTCATCG